>Ga0209570_1000242_pt1 | contig 94420 bp, 75 predicted proteins | sample EBPBio172007_DNA_FD_185861 | JGI IMG/M metagenome (GOLD analysis project Ga0209570, IMG submission 185861) | Wastewater treatment Type I Accumulibacter community from EBPR Bioreactor in Madison, WI, USA - Reactor 1_9/17/2007_ DNA (SPAdes)... | ecosystem: Engineered > Bioreactor > EBPR >... | reverse complement strand
CGTAAAGTTCAGCAGCCACACCACATTAATCCACGTCCGCCTTTTCGCATATGACCGCTTGATCTCCTCTTCCGTCTTCCTCATCTCGCCTCCGTTGTGCCAATCCCCTCGCCGCTCATTAATTTGATCTATCTAGACCCAAACGCCAGAGAATTCTCTCCGTGAGCCTTTCTTTATCATCTGAAGAAAGGCCATTTTTTTTATAAAGCACCGCAGCTGTGGCCAAATAGGTCGGGTCATTATCATGCCATTCCAGCGAAACATTCAGGATATCTTCACAAAGTTCACTGACGTGGAAGCCTAAAGACTCGAGCGAATACTTCCTCTGCGATGGATGGGCACAGAGCTTACCAGATGCTTTAGTACATGGCTTACATAAAAAACAGTTCCCAGCGATGAGCACCTCGACTGGATAAGACTCGCTGAGTGCGATCAGCGCTCTACCCAGACTCTCCTTGGTTTGCTCGAAGGACTTGGTCCTTATACCGATCACCATCACCTCGTCATAGTCTTTAAAGAATGCCGCTTCCTCCCGCTCATAAGGCGGACATGACCAGATCTGACCATGGTTGGGACATCCCTTACAGTATCCGAGCACCTCTTCAGGCTTATAATATGTAAACAGGGCTGATACACTGGTCAGTTTCACGACGCTGGAGATCATCCCCTCTATTTTCTCGACTTTTTCTTCCATTTTACACATCTCTGCTCTAGACTCCCCTATTTTTAGCTTATACACCTCTTATTGTATCCCATTTTTAGCTATAGAAGCCATATATCATTTCAAAAAAATCCCAATGCTTGATCTCTATGATATAATAACATCGTAAATCGATTTTGGAGGTGCAAATATGGAAGCCATAAAGTGTTCTTGTTGCTCAGGTGCTGAAACAGAAGTCGTCATCGGCGAATACGTTTGTTATTGTAACCATGTTTCCGAACAGGATATTATAAATGCCATTAAATCGGGTGCAAAGGACGTCAGTAACGTCATCGAGATGACCGGTGCTATGAAAAATAGCAACTGCGCCGTTAATAACCCTAAAGGAAAATGCTGTTACTCAGATATCGTCTACGTGTTTAACAAACACTCCAAATAACATCCGAACGATCCACTCCTGCCAAGTCTGCAGGAGTGGATTTTTTTTATTCCCCTATTCGTCCGCGTTGTGCCAATTCCCTCGCCTCACATTACAAAACACCAATGATTTCATTATTTCCTTCTTACAGGGGACCAGGTAACAAATCAGAAGAAATCATCAGCAAACACCTGAATCGCATAAATTAAAGTTATTCAAACCCCATAGAACATGATTATTCCATATTGATATCTAACACTCATAGTCTATTTCAAACCGCATATCATTTACTATTGCTCACGGAAAATATTCATTAGCTAATCCACTTTCGAGCAGCATCTTCTCAACAAGCGCTAGATTTTTGTCCCAAAAACATGTTTTTATAAGAAGTGAAACAAATAAATTGCTTAAGGCTTATAAAAATGATATTCTTAATTAAGACCAAATAATGCAACTAACGGAGAATGAGAATGAATGTTTTTGATTTATTACCAAAGCTGATTAGAGCTACTTACGATTCAGATAGAAAAACAGTAGAAGCTGTATCTTTAATGATAATAAAAAAAATTAAGAATGAGTATCCTGATATTGCAAAAGAAATTGCAAATGCACTTACCTATTCCGGACTTGATGGAACATCGAGCAGATCGGTAAGCTCATTTCCATTGCCTGTTGATAAAGAATCGAGAGACACATTGGGTAACTTTACAGAATTCTATGAATTTGACGAACCTATTTTGGACGATTACACAAGAATTCAGCTGGAGAATTTTATTAAAGAGCGAGAAATGATAGAAGTGTTTTTAAATCAAAATATAGTACCATCTAACTCAATGTTATTAATCGGTGCGCCAGGTGTTGGTAAAACCTTCATTGCTAAGTGGTTAGCATACCGTTTAAATTTACCATTAATTACATTAGATTTGGCAGCATCTATATCAAGTTATCTAGGTAGGTCAGGTCAAAATATTAAAAATTTATTCGATTATGCTAAATCTATGAACTCAATTTTATTTTTAGACGAACTGGATGCTATTGCAAAAAAAAGGGATGATTCTGGAGATCTTGGAGAACTGAAGAGATTAGTAAATGTTCTATTAAAAGAGTTGGAAGATTGTCCAAGTAACTGTATCATTATCGGTGCAACAAATCATCCGGAACTACTTGATAAGGCAATTTGGAGAAGATTTGATAGGCATTTGACTATTAACATGCCAAATGAACTTGAGAGAGAGCTTTTATTTACAAGACATTTAGGTGAGTTCTTAAAATTAGTCAGCTTTGATTCAGTAAATTATCTAGTTAAATTTTCAGCGGATATTAATGCTGCGGATATTTGCAAATTATGCGAACATATCAAAAGGCAGTCAATTATAAATCCGAGTTTTGAAATTGACTTGATATGTTTGAGCGAACTATTTAAAGTAGTCGAGATAAATAACAGACGCGACAAAAAAGTAATTTGCGAAAGCCTAAAGACTAAATTCCCAAAACTCACACAGCGTGAAATTTCAATTGTTACAAGGATTCCACTAGCGACTGTGTCAAGATATTTATCAAAAACAAAGGAGGAGTAAAATGAGTAAGGATATACATCCAATTATAGGACATGGAGAAGTATATGTTGAACCAATTAGTTACATCAGAGGGTTTGGCGAAAAAAAGTACCCACATGATTATGTTGAAGCAAAAAATAGAATAATCAACAATATTGAGAAGCTTAAAGAAGTGATAAGAACTGAAAATGAAATGTTTTTTTCAGAAAAGTTCGTTTGTATACGGATGGAACCGAAATTTGAAGCAAAGTCTTTCTACCCAGATTCAATACTGGTTTCAAATAAAGAAATGAAACTTGTTGGAGGCAGGAAGTATAACTTTTTTGAAGATAATGAATTAAAAAGTGCCAAACTATATTTCTTGAAAACTACTGATAAAGGACTCAATGAATTAGAAATTACTTTGAAGAATGGCTTAAAGGATAAAGTAGAAAATTTTAAAAATCAGATTAGATCTATCCGGTCAATTGATTTATTAACTCCCGATGAAAAAATATTGGGATTTAACGATAACTGGGAATCTGGAGAAGTTGAAGTGGTACTTCATCCTACTCGAAGTAATCAAGAAAAAGTTTTTCAAAATTTCTTTGAACTTGTTAATGTTGACAGAAAATATGCAAAACTGAAAACATATGAGAATGGCGTTACTTTTATTAGTGTAAAAATTGACTCTGAAAAAATAAATGTTATTAAAAAGTTTAATCCCTTAAGAGCAGTACATCCGCAAGGAAGAGTATCATTAACGCCATTTGAAAATACATATACTGAAACATCATGTGTATTAAGGGATGCACCAACAAAAAAATCTTTAATAAAAATTGGTGTTTTCGATGGTGGAGCTAACGAAAGTCATCCATTACTAAATGGTTATACCCAAAATTTTGATTGTATTAATTCACCAGTTGATTCGGAAGCCCTTTGGCACGGCAGTGCCGTTTGTGGTGCAATTCTTCATGGTGATTTGAATGGCAAAACATCCGGCGTAAAAGAGTTGCCGCCACTCTCTGTAGACAGCTTTCGTGTATTGCCAGTTGACCCTGCTAGTGACAGTGAATCAAAAATCGGACTTTACGATTCAATTGATGCGATTGAAAAAATAGTTGAACAACGAAATGATATTAAAGTGTTCAATTTATCTTTCGGTCCGAAAGGGGCGATAATTGACGATAGTATTAACAGATTCACTTATGCACTAGATCGCCTGACTTATTCCGCACCCGAAGGTGAAGAAAACCCCCTGTTTTGCGTAGCAGTTGGAAATGATGGCAAGCTAGCTGAGCCTTTTAATCGAATTCAGTCACCGTCAGATATGGTTAACGGTTTGGCAGTTGGCGCTTATACTATTAAACCTGGTGGTGCAGTCAAACGGGCGGCTTATAGTTGTGTTGGAAGCGGAAGAGAAGGAGCCAAAATTAAGCCAGATATCCTTGAGTTTGGGGGATGTGATACCACTCCGTTTGTACTAGTAGGAAAAACTAGCACTGAGTTCGTAAAATCTTCTGGGACAAGTTTTGCCGCTCCTATTGCAACTAGAAAAATTGGGCAGTTAATGGCAAGTAGCAAGAACATCACCCCCCATTTAGCCAGAACGCTGTTGATACATCACGCTAAGTTCGATGATGAAATAAAACATGTTGAACAAGGTTTTGGGTTTAGCAATATACCAATTGAAGACGTTATTAAATGTAGTGATAATGAAGTAACTTTATTCTATAGTGGAAAATTGAAACCATCGCAAACAATTAAGTTACCAATATTTGCACCAAAAATCAACTCTACAAAGGGAAGCGTTCAACTAAAATGGACGATTTCAACAATCGTAGACCCATGCGTGAACGATCCAGATTCTTACACAAACAATTGCATTGAGGACGTTTTTATACCACATGAACTCAAGTTTAATTTTAAGAAAGATAGTATAATAAGACGTTTAAATTTACTAGACCCCGAACATGTAGTAACTTCTAAAGAATTAATAGCTGATGGGTATAAAAGATCAATAAACCCATTAAGCTATAGTTCTAATAAAAAGAAATCAGAGTTAGAATTGAGAAAAGTTGAGTTAAAGTGGGATACAGTCATTAGAAGAGAAATTAATATGAATGGTTCTTCATTATTCAATCCATACCTTTCACTTCATGCAATGAGCAGGAATGAAACTGATGATAACGATATGAAATATTTTGCCGTGATAACGATTAAAGCTAAAAAGTATACAGGAAGTTTATACAATGAGATTTTGCAAAATTACAAAAACTTGCTACCTATTGAAATAAGATCAATCAATAGAGTAATGGTAGATATTTCAAAATGATTAGTCATAGTTGATACTTGTAAAATATATTTTTTTGTAAAGGAATGTTAACAATGAACTTTAGTTATAACTATTCAGTAATCACAATGATATTCTATCTCAGTCGCCACAAGTGACTGGATAGGATTTTTTTTACTACTTTTCTGAAGAAATGTTATTTTAAAGCCCTAACTATTCAATAAGAAATACCCTCACTTAGACTTATTTTAGGCAAATATGCTTGATTACTTCTTTTGTCGCCTGACGATGAATAGTTAAGAGAACTGGTTACACCTACATGCTCCAAACTTTTCCTGGTACCAAAAGGGTCATTATTTTATTCTCATTAGCTCAGCAGTTAATTTACTACATTTCTTATAAATGTAATCTACTTTCTTTCCTTTTCGAGCCTAACACTTATGGAAATTCATTCCATCGACCCAATTCATCCATTTATGTAGCCTTATATTTTATGAATCACATAACCATCTGGTTCCAAAGCCCAATCGCTAGACTCTTCAACAAAAAATAATTTATATGGATTCTCTAACATTGTAATGCTCTTATTAATTCTATTAAAAAGATATAGCCAGTACCTTTCGCCTAACTTCTTAGCTGTTGATATTTCATTCCTTGTAAAATGAAACTCCATTTTATTTTCCGTACTTTTCACTTCGATATATATCTCGTCTGTTTCTGATTTTCCATAGGATAAGATGTCAAATCCAGCATTTGAATCAACTAAAGAAATTTGAATTGGTGATTTTACTATTCCAATAGTTGATAGTTTTTTCTTTTCATAATTCATTATATATTCTTCAGCCTCAGCACCAAGCACCTTCTGTCTTAGCAGCCTATTCTCAAGTTCTTCTAAAGATAACTTCCTACTTTTTTCTTCAGACGATAAAAGACGTGATAATTTTTCTCCAGTGATTTCCCATCTAGTTCCGCTAGTTACAACTTCTCCATATTCCTCAAACAACATCATCAAACCCGAATACTTCAATGAAACAGCATTCTTATCAAAATAGGTTAACTTTGTTTCCAAATCATATTGCTGCTTTCCCTTTAAGTTTGCAAATATTTCATCAGAAAATAATGAAAAAATCCTATTTATCAAAATGTCACTAAAAACTAGATCACTTTGAATTTTCGTTTTAATATAAGCACCATCAATTATGTCAATTAACCCTGTTTTCATTAAAAGTATTAGGGATTTATTAAGTGTTCTTGAATTATAGCCGTAACCAGCAATATCCATATTATTAATTATAGTGTTTCCGACATCAGAATACACCTTATTCAGCTTTTCTAAAGATAATAATATACTAAATAAATCGTTTTCTTCTCTCATAGTAATCCTTTATTATTGCCTTAATATCTGCATCAGAATTTTCTTCGTAATCAACATTTGATAATAATGGTATTTCTTGACTCTCAATTAATTCAAGCATCTTTGATTCTTTTTCTATTACACGATTGTATACAACATGATCCACACTTTCAGAAGAATGAATGAAATAGTAGCGCGTAATATCTGTCTCTTTAAGACCAACACGATGAATTCTATCCTTAGACTGCATATAAATACCCGCGTTAAAACCTTGCTCTAAATAAATTGCATTGTGGCATGTAGTATGAAGTGAAATCGATTCTCCTACCGCATGTGGATTGGCTACAATCACATTAAATGAAGATTTATTGTTTAAAAATTCTTTAATTATAATTTCCCTATCGTCTTGTTTACATTTGCCATATAGAATCCTGTTATCAATCTCATTTGTGAATAAATACTCACTCAAATCGTCACATGTACCTATAAATTCACACCAAATAATGACCTTTTCCTGCTTATTTACAATTTCTTTTACAAGTTGAAGCACTCTGATGAATTTATTCGGAACCTCAAGATTTTTATACATTCGTATTTTGGAAACTAATTGTTTATCAAATTCGATATCATCTAAACCATGTTCAGATTCATAATCACCTTCAAAATCAATGAAATCTTCTTCCAATGACTTTAATAATAAACCAGGATTTGATGCTGCTTGTCTAAGTCTAATTGCCGCGGCATTTTTAATTCCCACAGGTAATTCAGCAGTTTCATACTTATTGATAACAATATTCTCAATTGCTTCATAAATCTCTTTCTGCACTTTTGACATTGGAATTAGCTCTGGAGAATGAAACTCAGCCGGCGGGAGTCCAAGGTCTGATTTCTTTACTCGAATATAAAATGGACTAATTCTATTTATTAAGTCACTAACCCGATAGTCTCCTATATTATTACTCATAGCCGCTAATTGGGCCACTGAATAACCAATGACATTGTTATAAGGCCATATAAACTTATAAAGGTTGAATAAATCTACATAACTGTTAGCTGCAGGAGTGCCCGTTAATACTACTCGAGATTTTGCAATTGTCGCTAAAGATAAGACATAATTACTTTGAGCATCATCCGATACTTTTTTAATTCTATGTGCCTCGTCTAATACAACCATGCATCTGTTATGCTTTAAAAAAAATGAAATAGAATCATAATTACCCTGCACACTTCCGTAACTAACTAACACTAAGTCTATTTCATTTTTAGTTGTTAAAAGACTTTCCTCAATAAATTTCTTGTTTACTCCGCCTCTTATTTCCAAGGTGTTGGGTTCAAATCCAAAACACGCTTCATACTCCATCTTCCATGCAATGAATGCAGAAAGTGGGCCAAGAACAACCAGTTTGTTTGTGATTTTCATATCATTCTTTTGCCTTCGAAGATACTCAAATGAAGCGAGAACTGTTGATGTTTTACCAGAACCAGGAACCGAAAAATTACAGGCATTCTGAGAAAACGCAATATGATATGCCGCAAGTAACTGATACGTTTTTAGGGTTCTTTTAAAGTCTGTATCAGCTAATACATTACAAAAGTCTTCAAACTCATCATTTGTAATTTGATTATTCCTGATTTTCCATGCTTTTTCTGAAAATGCAGAAAACTTCATAGCTTCTTCTTCTGCCTCACTAAATACCTTCTGTGCGGAAATATTTGAATCGATTTCACATAAAAACTCTTCTTCAAAAATACGCTTTACTTTATTGTAAACTTTGATAACCTCTGCTCCTTCTAATGGAACTTCAATTAAGTCTGGCGATACCTCTTTACCCTTTATAATTTTGATATAGCTTGTTATGCCTCTAAGTTGAGTAAAATTAAAGTCCCTAGATTTAATCAATATGCAATTAGATTCCTCAACATAATCTATTATTACCTTCATCAGTCTAACCTCTGTTTAACATGTCCGATTTTCCTAAGTATTCCTTTTACTTTTTCAAAAAAATCATCCGATTCAACTTCTTTTGAACCTTCGTCAATTAGCTTTTCAATCTTACTAATACGCTCTTCAATCTGCTCTATAAGCCTCCATGGAGTTTCTTCAGTCTCTCTATTAATAATCACTGCCCGTTCATCTCCAAAAGCTTTGTTTAGCTCTTTTCCAAATGTACTCTTAAAATCTATTTCTCTAAACCGCGAAATTTCTGTTTCTGAATTATCTTTATGTGCTTCTCTATATTCATCAAGAGTTTGCAGTGGCTGGCTTACACATTTCTTAACACTTGAGTTGAAGATTTTCCAACGCTTTTCATCACTAAAAATTTTATGAAAGTCTCTAAAGTCATGAGTTGCTTGATTAAGCCATATAAAGTCAAAGTATCGGAGTTTTAAGTCCTCTAAATCAAAGTCATCAAATGCCCAAATACCTTTTCCTGCTTTTCCTTGCTTAAAACTCTTTAATGTTTTATACAAATTGATAAAAGCTTCCTCACGACGCTCAAGAGCGGTGTAAATTCCACGCTCGCCAATGTAGGCTAAATACTCTTCCATCAACTCATATTCAGCAAGCCATTCTTTAACCTTAGTGTCTTTACCACCAGTTAGTGTCAAGAAATTATCTGCAATTTCTTTTTCATCATATCCGAGTAGTTTTTGCTCGTTTGCTGCAATATACTTCTGAATTGGATCATACTCAACCTTGTCTTCATTTCCATACTGATAGAATGACTCGTATTTTCTAATTTCCTTCTCTGAGAGTTCTGTATCAAGTATCGCCGCCTCAAAATATTGAAGGCCATCTAAGTTTACACCCGGTTTTGCATATTTCTTATAATTTCTTTGAATCTCGTTAAGTAATCTAAATCTTCTATTTCCTGATAGAATAACTCCTGAAGGAGTTACTACTCCCGGTTGAAGCTGTCCTTCCTTTATTAGGGATATGATTGTATTGTCATTTTTGTCCTTCTTATAATCCCAGAGAAACTTTTCAATTTCCTTTATATCTTCCTCACGTTCATCACTAAGCTCTCTTCCAAATCGCGTCTCTAAAGTCTTAGCTTGAGCAAGAAATCTTGTGTTGTAAGGATTATATGAAAGAAATTCTAATGGGATTCTATAAACTCTTTGTGTTCCATGTCCAGGAACTTTCACAGTGCTTATTGCGGACTCCTTTTGTCCTTTAATCTCCTGAAGTTTTGCTCTTCTTGCATCTCTTGTTTTAGGAAAATTTGTTCCTATTGTTGCCATATTAAACCTCCATTTAATTTTTATATCATAATCCTCTGCCAATTGTATCTATTACGTTTACAAAATTTCCTCTAAGATATAACCTGTTACAAACTAGAATTTATTTAAGACATTTCAACATTTTATCCCTTGTTGTCATTATTTCATCCTGTCTAATGAAAACGTTGAATCCTTTCAATCTTGATAATGTAAGTTTTTATTCATTCAATGTTTTACAAGCAGTACAAGGCACCATTTGATGAACTATCTTTCCCTTGAATCAAACAATCGTTCAATTTACTACATTTTCATCTACTCATATTACTCGCATCACTTTCCATGCCTGATTCCGAAGCCTTTACTAATTTCATCGAGTACTTCCAACTGACTTTTAATATAATCATTATTTAGCCAAAAACACTGTTTAGTCATCAATCTTCCATCAGGTAATGGATAAACATCTTCAGCATTTATTGCGTGTGGTCGTACATGAGCTACGGCATTTTCGTACTTCTTCGGAAAATTATTAGTTTTACGTCCATCTTTTTCAATAATCTCAACTCCTGAAATGATAACTTCTTTCGTTCTCTCCCACACTTTTCTAACTTCCTCTAAATCTCGATTTGGTATGTTCCAAAACTTTACTGACTCCAGTACTGAATCTATGCTTGCTTCTCTGAAAACGATAAATAAAAACTTTGTTTCTGACAAATAATCGAACAAATCACTTTCTTCCCACTCTTGATTGATCAAATCAATAAACTTAAATGTAGGAAATGACATACTTTCAACGATATGCCCGTCACGCCTTATTCTTATTGTTTTAGGCACAATATTTGCTTTTTGAAACTCAGTGGTCTTAGAAATTCTGCCTTTAACACCAAGTATCTTTGCAATAATAAGTTCATTAATATTTTTAGGAGTACCCGTTAAACCAAACTCATCGGTCAAACTCTTAAACGTTCTTCCAAAGTACGGGCTAATTCTCTCGATAATCCAATTTTCAAATGAAATTTCTCTTAATTGACCAGGATATTTTATTATGTTCTCTGATGTTCTTTCACCATAAATGTACTCTCTCAAAACATAAGTCATGTAAGACGCCTTAAGTGAATAAGCACGCTGCATGGCAAGCTTATCTGAAAAAGGCTGTTCCCGTTTACTACTCGCATTCATCCCCTTTGTGCAAGCTCCTAAATAGAGGGTGTCGGACTCTGAAATCTCATGTGCTTTACCTTCTCTTATTTTTCTTATAATCTTGTACCAATCATCACGAATAATCAGTAAGTCCTCTTCTGGAAAACTGAATAACACCGCTCTATCAATTGACATATTCCCCTTATCAAACTCGCTTACATACTCATACAGCATAAGTAACATTGTACTGCATTTACTCATGAAACTGCTCGTTTCAAATGTTTTATGATACTCCGTCATATAATCAATGATATTACATACCAATCTTTCTTTTGCACTTATTCCTTTTTTGGTTCTTTTAAATGGTGTTACTTTTAATTCAACACCAAGCTCTTCAAAATCCGGTTTAGAGTTACTATTTGGCATATATCCAAAGAAACTTTCTTCAATAACAGTTCCAAGCGCACCTTTTCCTGTTGAAAGTCTGTTAGTTTTATCAATTTTATAGAAAGGTACTCCTACTGCTGTTAATGCATACTCCAACAACTCTTCTCTGCTTTTGAACTTTCTGTTTGTCATATATTCTCCTAGATTTATTAATAAAACTATTGATCTTTTTCATATTTTTTGTTATAATAATCAAGAACATTTGTTCGTCGGGGGTAATAATGAAAAAGACAGTATGTGAATTATTTGCAGGTGTAGGTGGATTTAGACTTGGCTTAGAACAATCTGACGATTGGAAAACGGTCTATGCAAACCAATGGGAACCAAATTTCAAAACACAGTTTGCATATGATTGTTATGTAAAAAATTTTGGCGCTAAACATAATTGCACCAATATTGATATAGCTGAAGTTAAACTTGAAGAAATGCCTAATTTCAATTTGCTTGTAGGTGGGTTTCCCTGTCAAGATTACTCAGTCGCAACAACAGGCGCAAAAGGAATTCAAGGTAAAAAAGGTGTTCTATGGTGGGAAATTCATAGAATTCTTGAAGAAAAGCGTCCACCATTTATACTTCTCGAGAATGTTGATCGTCTATTAAAATCTCCTTCAAATCAACGTGGCAGAGATTTTGGTATCATATTAGGTTGTTTGCATAATCTTGGATATGGGGTTGAATGGCGCATCATAAACGCTGCTGATTACGGAAATACACAGCGACGTAGGAGAATATTCATATTTGCGTTTCATAAAGATACAACTCACTACAAAAGGGTATCTAATGTTGACAACTTGAGTGATATTCTTTATCAAAACGGCTTGTTTGCAACGCAGTTTCCAGTAAAACAACCGGAACAAAGACTTGAAGAAGTGATTTCACATCTAAGATTAGTTAATGATAAAGTAGATATTCAGGAAATTTCCGATGAGTATCGCCATAAGTTTGAAAATAGTGGTGTTATGCTTAATGCAAATATTTACACAAGAAAGACGGAACCTATTCAAATCCCTTCAAGAACACTTAGGAGCATTTTAGAAAAAAAGGTTGATGATTCTTTCTACTTAACTGAATCACAATATGAGAAGGCGAGAATAGAAAAGGGTTCTAAAAGTAAGACTAGAATCAAATCTGACGGCTTCAGTTATAATTTCACTGAAGGTGCGATTCCATTCCCAGAGCCACTTGATGCACCTTCCAGAACCATGTTGACTGGTGAAGGAAAAGTCAGTAGAACTTCACATATCATCGAAGATCCTAATACTAAACGTTTTAGATTTTTAACGCCTTTAGAATGTGAACGCCTAAATGGTTTTAAAGATAATTGGACCAACTCTGGAATGACTAAGTCACAGAGATACTTCTGTATGGGGAACGCATTAGTCGTTCCAGTTATAACTAGAATCGCAGAAAAACTTAATGTAATTTTTTCGGAAGAGCCTTAAAAGGCTCTTCTTTTAATTTCTGACAACTCTTCCAATGTTCTTATTATCAACTTTTTCATGAGCTATCTCAAAACTAGTTGGAGCTTCTATTCCAATTATTATAAGCGGTGTTGTCAAAATGTTGGTCATAGCCTTACAATACTCGATGAATTTATCATAGGTTCCTGTTGCACCGTCAAATCCACCCTTTCGCTTCAACTCATTTGTAGCACATATTACTACACCCAGTTTTGTGTTGATCTCTTTCCTGATATGATTTAACTCAGATGCTAATACCGGTTTTATCAGATTCCAGGCAACTGCTTCACCATGATTGAATGCAACTTCAACTGAAATATCATCTTTTGCAAAATCGAGTCTCCAGTTTCCATTTCGTTTGTAAAGTTCATCGCTAAAAATAAAGCTTTCAGAATTCCAGTTGCTTGCAACCAGCCGCTCTTTAATTATTTTGTTGAAAGTATCTGCAAGGCTCTTACTAACTCGACTACTTTCTTCAAAACAACGTATTAATTCTTCGTCGGTAATGCTTTCAATGACATATTTCAGTTCTTCAAATTGGAGTTTAATGTTTTCGTTAAAATTTGCTATCTCTACGCCATATCTATGTGAATAAAGCTTATATTGCATCAAATTTCTCCTTCTTTACATGACAAAAAGCCCTTATCCTCTCTTAGGATAAAGGCTATTTTTATGCATTTGTCGTTTGGTATGTATTTCCCCTTTAGATGTTGCGCCGGTTAATGTGAAAATGTTCGCCATGCCATTCCCCTAACCTATGTATTTATTTTGAATTACCAGCGCTTCCAAATCTGGATGCTCGGTCATTCTTTAGATTATTATACCATACGGTGCAGGGCTTCGTGGCATGAAATGACTGAATTTTTACAAATTTTGCAACTTCGTAAGAAGAATAAATTAGAATGTATAATTAAAACTATTTTACGATGAGTTTTCTGGGTATATATCACTATAAACTATTTTCGTAACATGGTAGTCTGTCACACAGGGGGCATTTGGATGAATAGCAGATATCGCGCTTATACATTGGCACTGATGGTTATGATCTGTGTTATAATCGGATTCACATTTATGATGTCTGCCAGTCGTCTGGAGGACATTTATAAGGAGCAAACGCTTCTCAGCATCCAGGAAACGAAGAAGGATTTTTTAAAGGATTCGGTTTCTAACCTGATTACGGACATCGATGCGCTGAGACTGGATCGTACGGAGCATTATGCGGGTCTGGTAAACGAGACCAGTGCGCGTTTCGAGCGTATGGAGGATGTCACTGAGGAGATGTTCATCAGCATCGTCACGGAGTATTTTGATGAGCAACGTGATGCAACACCCTGGACGGCGATTATCTGGAACCAGCAGCTAGGTGTGGCGGTTTATAACACCAGCAATTTAAAGGTGAATAGCTGGGAAGAAATATTGGCTCAAATCACGGAGGGGCTAGCAGCGTATCAAATCGTCCAGTATGAGGGCTATCAGATGCTGCTGGGGATCGAGCAAGAGGCCATCGATCGCGAGGTTAAGCTTCTGATTCACGACCGCGTTCATAAGATGACCTTTAGTGAGGGTGGCTATATTTGGGTGAACGAGATTACCAACTTCGATGGTGGCGACGGCTATGCATTCCGCGTGATTCACCCTAACCTTCCGGAGACAGAGGGAATGCTGCTCTCCACTGAGATGACGGATGAAAAGGGTGAAAAGCTATACCTGGCGGAGCTTATCGGGCTAAAGGCACAGGGTGAAGTTTATAATATGTATTATTTTAAGAAGCTTGATAGTGAAGAGGTGGCGAAGAAGCTTTCCTACTCGAAGCTTTATAAACCATATAATTGGGCGATCGGCATGGGCATGTACCTAGATGACCTAGAGGCATTTACAGATAAGACGAATGCTGAAAGCCGAGCACTGGCATCTAGGCTTATCATCGGTCTGATTCTGTTTTTCACCATCGTGGTGCTACTGGGATTCGGCGTGCAGATCAGTATCGAACGCAAGTCGTATCTCATGGCGAAAAGCCAACTTGAGGATGAAGCGAACCGCGACGCCCTCACCGGAGTATTTAATCGCAGGTATGGAACGTCTCTGATGACAGAGCTGTTCGAAGATTTTAAGAAGCATGGTCACAGCACCATGATCATGATGTTCGATATCGACCGGTTTAAGAAAATTAACGACACCTACGGTCATGATTTCGGGGATGAAACGCTCATCGCCGTGTCGAGGTCTTTACAGATCCTGATTCGTAGCACTGACACCTATATCAGGTGGGGGGGTGATGAGTTCGTCATCATCTTTACAGGTCTGCAAAAGGAAATGGCCGAGGTGGTCTGCCATAAGGTGACGGACCAAGTCTCAACCATTAATCTCCATTCCGGTACATCCACTATAAAACCGACAGTTTCCATCGGCTGTGCATTCTTTAACACCTCAGATAGAGATTTCCAGGAAGCGCTGAAGCGTGCCGACGAGGCCATGTATCAGTCGAAAGCTGAGGGACTAGGACGATTCACGGTGATACGCGAGTAAACCTTTTTACCAGCTGACCGTCCACATCCTTATAGTCTAGAAACATGTCGTAGGGTCTGACCCACACGCTGTGGTCGCCGTATTCCTTCGCATAAACCACCATGCGCTCTTCTGTTTCGCTGTGCTTCGCGATGTGGAGGACAGTGTATTCATTTCCTTTAAAATGGCGGTATCTAGCGCCGATCACCACTTCTTCGGGAGTGGTGTTTTTGTTTGATTCTGTCATGTGGGGGCTCCTTTCGATTTTCTGTTATAAAATATGATAGGCTTCTAGCGTTTCCGTTTGTGCGAGAACCTCGTGGCTTTCGCCTTCTAGGACGATTTGACCGTCGTTAAGTAGGATGATCCGGTCCGCCACATTTTTAGCGAAGGTGAGGTCATGGGTGGTGAACAGCACGGCGTGGTCCAGTGATTTCAGCAGGCTGGCGAGGCGTTTACGCGAGAAACCGTCGAGACCGGATTCCGGCTCATCCATCAGTAAAATCTCTGGAGTCATGGAAAGCACAGTGGCGATGGCCACGGCGCGCTTCTCTCCGCCAGACAGCTTATAGGGCGGTCTGTGGCTGTTATGCAGCTGCCCCACTGTGCTTAAGGCCTGCTGCACGCGTTCCTTTACCGCATCTTCATGGAGGCCTTGATTACGCGGGCCAAAGGCCACATCGTCGTAGACGGTGTTCATGAATAGCTGATCGTCTACCTCCTGAAAGGTATAGCCCATGATGGCTCTCACTGCCTTAAGTGTGGCAGCCTGTGCAGGTCCTGAAGGCAGGTTAAGGCCTTTCACCTGGATACGGCCGCTGTGATACGGAATCAGCCCGATGAGGGCTTTAAGGAGAGTGGATTTGCCAGCGCCATTGGCACCCATAAGGGCGATTTTTTCGCCCTTCATGAGAGAGAAGCTAAGGTTTTCGATAACGGCTTTCGCTGGGTCGTAGCCGATGCTGACGTTTTCCAGCGTGAGGATGGGTTCTGTGGTCATGGGGCTCCTTCGTCTAGGTCGTAATCAGGCGTATGGCGATAAACACCACGGGCCAGAGGGTGAAATAGAGGGTGTCAGTGGCGTTAAGGTGCGCGGGCTGAGATGTGTGATAGTGGCCGTGAAAGCCGCGAAGCAGCATGGCGTCGTGTAGCCTTTCCGCTTTATCGGCGGTTCGGATGATTAGCTGACCGATCAGTGGTCCCCAGGCGCTGGGCTTAAGGGCAGTGTGTCCCCCTGAGCGTAGGCTATAGGCGGTGATGACCCGCTCAATTTCGTTTATAAACAGCACGATGTATCGAAACATCAGCAGAAAAAGTGTGGTCATAAGCTTCGGAAATTTAAGCCACCCCAGAGCATAGGCGATGTCCTCCACCTTCGTGGTGGCCACCAGCAGTAGTGCGGCGAATCCGCATAACAGTGCCTTGATCATGAGTGTCAGCAGCGAAAGCCAGCCATAGGCGGGATCCAGAATCGGGTTAAAGAGCCCGAGGCTGATGCTAAAAAATGCCGGGATAATCAGCTTAGACAGCATTGTGCGGGCAGGTATCGGCGTGGCGGCCATGATAAAAACGGGATAGCTCGCCAGTAGGATCACGGTCTGAAGGCTGTACTTCGGACTGGCGGTGACCATAAAAATATAAAATACCGTGACCAGCAGCTTCGCCAACGGATGAAGTCGCGTCAGCCAGTGGCTCTGACTGGAGAGCGCCTCGATTTCACTGAGGTTCAAGAGGGCGTGGATCAGCTTTTGTGTGGTCATTTGGCAAGTCGTTTTTTAGCGAATCGGCCGATGCCCATGACGAGCAAAAGCGTGGCGATGCTGCCGATGATACCCGCGAAGCTGGTGCCGAAGGCTTCTGGGACATGGTCGGTTTTAAAGCCGTAGTCTGGCATCCATGCGAGCTTCTCCTGAAGAGCGAGGATCGGATGCTCGCCCATGGCGGCTAAAAAAGCGGCGGACACGTTCTCGATGGACCACTCCAGACCATCTGGACTGGCTGAAGCGAAGTTCGACAGTACGGCGCCTGTGAATAAGGTCACCACGAGAAGGACGATGACCACTGATTTTGTGGATTTTTTTGAGGATTGCGGATCAGGACTGCCGATTTTCAACTGATCGTAAAGCAGCTCTGGCTTTTGCGCATAAAGATAGCTCACCACGGCAGCCGTGATGACGCCTTCCACGAGACCGATGGCCAGATGGATGGGCTGCATAAAGAGAAGGAATGTGCCGAATGGTAGCTCGGTTCGCCCTGAGAGTACAGTTTCTATGGTCACTGCAAACGCCCCCAGCTGTAAGGCCACGAGTGTGCCTGCGACAGCGCCGACTATGAGCTTCGTGCGCATGCTGATGCGTTTGATTTTTAGGATGCGCTGATAGATCAGTGGATACGCCAGATAGGTGGTGAAAAGGCCTAGGTTGATGACGTTACAGCCATAAGCCAGGAGTCCACCATCCGCGAAAAAGAGTGCTTGAATCAATAGGATGCTGGCCATGGCTAGAAACCCCGCATGTGGTCCTAAAAGGATGGCTAATAGCATCCCCCCGCCGATATGGCCGCTGGAGCCGGTGCCCGGTATGGCGAAGTTGATCATCTGTGAAGCGAAAACAAACGCGCCTGTAACGCCCATATAGGCGATTCGGTGCTCGACGGCGTCTCTGTCCAGCGATTTAACGGCTTTTGTCATGAGCCCTGCCGTGGTGGCGAGCATGGTACCGCCCACTAAAGGCGAGATGAGTGCGTCTCCCATGTGCATAATAGTGTCCTCCGCTTGATTAGTTTTAATGGGTATAAAAGAGTACTTTAAAAAAGAGAATTTGGGCATCAATCCTGCTTAGCAGTTCATCCGTCTGAGTTTCACCACTTCGCAGAAAATCGTGAATCAGCTGAAATAGTGTAGCTTTGATGGTGAAAACCGCCATGGGGATATCGATTTCCGGTTTAAAAAGCGTTTCATCGATGGCGCTGTAGACGCTCTTAAAAACCGCCTCACTGGCCGTATTCGTAAGTGCGGCCACCTCAGCTACCACCTCTAAAGCGTTTTCCGATTTTGCCGTGCGCATAAAGGCGAACACTAACGGATGCTGTTTAATTAAATTGACATTCCCCCGCATGATCCGCTTCATGCGATCGAGAAAATCCCGTGTGTCGTTTTCCAGACTGGCCGTGGTGTTATCCACCACCATCTCCTCACAGAGATGAAACAGGTATAAAAACAACTGTTTTTTATTTTTAAAGTAGAAAAAAAGCGAGCCCTTCGATATTCCGGCTTTTTCCACGATGGTGTTCATGGAAGCCTTCTCGTAGCCCCCTCTCACGAACTCTGCCATGGCGGTGTTGATGATGAGGGTTTGCTTCTCCGGTGACAGCGCGTGAAACTTTTCATATTCATGACTGTGATGGGCCACAGGGACCTCCTGTTGATATTTGTTTAACGATTGACCGATGTGGTCAACATCATTTTATACGATTCTTTGGTTGACGTCAATATAAACCCTTCATTCCAATTTTGATATGATTTCAGCATTTCTGGGTATAATCACACTAATTGAGATTAATTACACTCATCAAAACTAAATCCTAATAAGGCGGAAACCATAGATGATCAAATTTGATAACACTTATACGAACCTCCCCCATGTCTTCTACACGAAGGCGCAAGGACATCACACCCCCATAGCAGAAGTGGTGGTGTTTAATAAAGCCCTGGCAGATGACCTAGGCCTCCCTCAGGACTTTCTCCTAAGCCCCGAAGGTGCCGTACTCCTCTCCGGAAATGCACTTCCAGAGGACGCTGCCGGTATCGCCATGGCCTATGCTGGGCACCAGTTCGGTTCGTTCACCATGCTGGGAGATGGCCGTGCACTCCTCCTCGGCGAAGTGATTTCCCGCGAAGGCAGGCGCTATGACCTTCACCTAAAAGGCTCAGGACCAACCACCTACTCTAGGCGCGGAGACGGTAAAGCGGCCATGGGACCGATGCTTAGGGAGTACCTCATCAGCGAAGCCATGCATGGTCTAGGCATTCCCACGACCAGATCGCTGGCGGTTCTAAGAACCGGCGAATGGATCCAGCGCGAAAAGCTTCAAAGAGGCGCTGTCCTAGTAAGGGTCGCCGAAAGCCACATCCGCGTCGGTACCTTCCAGTATGCCATGGCCCTGACGAACCACGACGCTGTGCATCTGAATGCGCTTAGGCAGTTAGCGGACTACGCGATTCATCGCCATTACCCGCACCTCGCCTCAGCTGAAAATCCCATACTCGCCTTCTACGAGGCCATCATCGCCCGGCAAGCCGCCCTAGTGGCCCAGTGGCAGCAGGTGGGCTTTATCCACGGCGTACTCAACACCGATAACACGGCTATCAGCGGTGAAACCATCGATTACGGCCCCTGCGCTTTCATGGACACCTATCATCCGGATACCGTGTTCAGCAGCATCGATCAAAACGGCCGCTACGCCTATGGTCAGCAGCCGTATATCATCGGCTGGAACCTCGCCCGCCTCGGCGAAACCCTTCTTCTGCTACTACACGATGATCCCGACCAGGCACACGTCCTGGCCGCAGACGCCCATAAAAAATACGCCGAAACATACCAGAAGCACTATCATGAAAACTTCTGCCATAAACTCGGCCTAGATCCCAGAGAACATGCATTCGAACCGACCAGTAAAATTATCGACACCCTGCTTCAGCACATGCGCGACCATCAGCTGGATTTCACTGAGACCTTCGTGTATTTGACGTTACTCATGACCCAGCCCACTAAGGAAAGCACGCCTACGTCTAACACCGCTAGCGCTGATTCAACAATGGTTCAGCACCTACTTCAGCAGTACGCCACCCGCTACGCTGTTCTATCCGACTGGATCACCACATGGCAGCAGCTATTAAGCACGCAAAAACCAGCAACTCAAAATCATAGCGATTTCGCTCATACGATTGCCCAGCGCATGAAGGCCCATAACCCTTGTGTCATCCCCCGAAATGCATGGGTAGAAGAAGCGCTTGAGCGCTGCGTGGTGGCCCATGATTACACACGCTATCATGAGCTGCTTAACCTCCTTAAAAAGCCCTATGCCTATAGCGAGGAGCAGCTTTCCGTCGCTTTTATAAACGAGAAGGCCGTCACTACTTCGAAAAACTACCGCACATTCTGCGGTACATGATTCGCTATGAGGTATGTGTAACATAATCTATGTGCGAGATCACAAAAGCCCCTTTCTACCAAATCAGTTGAAAGGGGCTACTTTTTTGAATTGTGTTTTGAACCACGAAATTATCGATGTAGTTTTATTCATTTCGCTTCACATCCCGCGAGTAGCGGTTTCATGAGGATGCCCCTGCCGTTCGAAGTTAGCGAGACATCGCGAAAATGACTGTTTGAGCGCAGCGAGTTTCGTTTTCGCGTCGAGCGTTCACAAACGGCATGCGTCCGAATGACTTAAGCGGATCAAGGGACTGTGAAGCGGAATTGAATTATATCGACATCTTGAACTGTGTTCGCGCCGAGCGTTCTCAAACGGCATGCGTCGCAGACGATTATTTAAGATTATCCGCAAATACGATGAAATCCTCCAGCGGTAGCGGCTTACTGAAGTAGTAGCCCTGAAGTGCATCGCAGTTTTCGCCGATCAGCCAATCCGCCTGGTGGTTCTCCTCCACGCCTTCTGCCACTGTTTTAAGACCGAGGTTTCTGGCCATGGAGATGATGTCGGAGGTGATGTTTTTCTCACCGATGCCGACGCCATCCACGAAGGACTTGTCGATTTTCAAGTAGTCGATGGGCAGCTTCGTAAGGTAACTCAGCGAGGAATACCCCGTACCGAAATCGTCCAGCGCCACCTTGATTCCCATTTCACGAATCTTCTGTAGTGTGAGAAGTGCTTGATCCAGCTGTTCAAATAGAAGCGATTCCGTGATTTCCACCACGAGGTTGATCTGCTGATCTGCGTATTGCTCGTTAATTCGCCTTAGGGTTTCTACGATTTCGCCCTTTACAAACTGCTTCGTGGAAACGTTGATGGACAGCTTGATGGAAAGTCCATGACTTTTAAGCTCGCGATCGATACGGTAGATTTCCTGGACGATCCAGCGTCCGATGGTGATGATCATGTCGTTACTTTCCGCGAACGGAATAAATCGCGAAGGGGGAATCTGCTCACCTGATGAAAGAGTCCAGCGAATCAACGCCTCTGCCCCATCGATCTGCCATTTTCCTTCTATCTTCTTGATAATCGGCTGAAGGTTCAGGCTAAACTGTTTTTGCTCGATGGCGTTTTGCAGCTTGATCTGCATGTCCAGCCGCTCGTGATTCTTACGCTCAATGGCCTCCGACGAAAACGAATATCGGTTCTTTCCGTTCTCTTTCGATTCGTGCATGGCCGCATCGGCCTTCCGAATCAGTCCCTCCACCGTGCTTTCATCGTTTGGTGCGAGTGCAACCCCCACGCTTACACTCATGGACATCGTTCGCGACATGATGGTGTACGGCGTATTAAGGGAACATACCAGTTGACTGGCGGCCTCTGCCACATCCATATCGCTGAGAACATTTTCCAGGATGATGACGAACTCGTCACCGCCGTAGCGGGCGACGGTTTCTGATCGGCTAAACTGGGTGAAGATCCTTCCGGACACTTCCTTTAAGAGATCGTCGCCGGCTTTATGTCCTAAAGAGTCGTTGATCACCTTAAAGTCATCGATGTCGATAAACAAAAGTGCGATGGATTTACCGCCTGAACGCGATCGAATCAGTACGTCCTCCAGCTTTCTGATGAAGTATGACTTATTAGGCAGACCTGTCAAATGGTCGAAATTCGCTGCTAAAAATAAATCGTGCTCCGTCTTTTTTATCTTACTAAGATCTGTGGAGATGGCGATGTAGTTTTGGGTTTCACCACTATTATTTTTAAGAGACGTGATGGTCATCCACTTTGGATATTCTTCACCGTCTTTTTTTCTATCCCATATTTCACCTTCCCAGTAACCGTGATCCAGTAGGCTTCGCCACATGTCTTCATAGAAGGCGCGGTCATGTCTGCCTGATTTAAGAAGTCTAGGATTCTGTCCTAATAGCTCATCTTGGGAAAATCCTGAAATGCGTTCAAAGGATTTGTTGACTTTAACGATGTTCGCCTCCACATCAGTGATGGCGACGCCTTCCAGTGCAGACTCTAGAATTCGGTCCGATAGCACCAGGGCTTCGTTTAACAGCTTCAGTCGATTTAGGTGGACAGACAGCTCGGTCACATCGTGTAGGATGAGGATTCGCCCTAATAACGAATCATCCTTATGAAAAATAGGGGTATGCTCCATGGAATAGAAACTTAGGGCATCTCCCTTTTCCAGGATGATGTCTTGAACCTGCTCATCGGCTTTCTTTAGCTGACTGACTTCAGGGATGTAATAGAGAAGCTCATCGATCATACTGCCCAGATAAAGGTGCTTATTCTTAGGACTCTTTTGGTTCAAATCCGCCATACTCTGCGCCATCGGATGATGATCGCAGATGACGCTGACGGCCTTCGGGTTCATGTCGATGATCCGTCCACTGGTATCAAGTAAAAATACGGCTTCACTGAGGTTCTCCACGATCAGCTTACGCGCGATGGGTGAAATGGTGGATCTCGGAAGGATAAACACACCCCAGTATAGGATATATAATGTAATGAGCATGGTGATGGGTGTGGTGTCCATAAAGTCTGGGCCTGTGTGCAGACGCACAAACATGAGGTTGATACCGAACGTGATGGTGGTTCCGAAAAAGATGAATGTGCTTTGTGTTCTATAAAAGCGTGTAGACCGGATGGCTCTTATGAAAAAGAGAACGCAGACGATACTGATCAGTAGATAGGAATACGCCGTATGGATATAAAATCCGATATCGGGATGGAGTGAGAGTAATGGCATCTGATGCCAGTACACGAGACTGATGTCTATGGCAAACGGATAGGGAATGTCCTGCGTAAGCATTGACATCAGGGATAATAATGGCACGAGATACACCAGGTACTTAAGTTTCTTCAGCTTCAGTGGAATTTGATGAAACTCTAATGCGAAAAGCAAATACAGTGGTGGAATCATCATGGCGCTGACGAGCTTCGCCTGCTGCAGTCTTAAAATATTCGGTTCATCACCACCATATGCGCTTAGGGCTTCCATCACCAGCCAAAACAACACAAAAAGAGTGCCCATTATAAGTAAATGAGCCACTCTCGAATGTCTGACACGATATAACAAATGCATTAAAACCAATGCGAAAACGATACTACCTAAATACCATAACCCGACCATCTGGATCCTCTTCTGCGACTAAACAGTAAATTTTGACTATAGTATATCAGATTTGTTGTTATTTGAGAACTATTTCTATGATCCTATTTTTGTTTAATGAGTTGATTAAGAACTTTCAAATCCTGAGCATCCACATCGCCATCGTAGTTTCGGGTGAAGCCCCAGGAAGCCATCGTCAGGTCATAAGGGGTCGCACTGGTCGTGGAAAAATCAAACAGGAGGTGACCTGTTTCGTCGGTGGTGCCATCGACCCATACTGGAAAGCTGACATCCGGGAAAGTGCCCTCCATGATGATGAACTGGATATAGGCGTCAGGTTCAGCAACCATCATTACTTGATCGCTACTGATGTCCATCCACTCGATGGTGAGTGTGCTAACCGTCATCAGTCGAGTGGTCATCCCGTCGTAAGCTTTAAAAGTGAGGCCGCCATAAAAATCCACGCCGAGGTCGACGTTTTCGAAGCTTCCAAACTCAGGCTCCACAGGGATGATGAACGACGTTTCTGCTGGTGTGTCTTCGTTAAACACCACGGTTACGGGCCCTGATCATCCGTATCCACTCATGGTTTCCAGCATCGAGTTCACCATGAGCTCTGGATTAGGTGCCCACCAGTTGGTCACGGTCTGGTTGCCTAAACCATCAGGCTGGACGATCAAACCCGTGCTAAGTGGATGAATGTCGCAGACACCTGTAAAATCGGCGCTGAAGGTGCCACCTGTGATGTCTGCCATAAGGCTATATTCGGCGATCACTGTATCGCCGTCGAGCTCAAAGACCACCACCTGAATCTGTGGGCCTTGATTTGAGAAGCCCGTGATGATTTCAGTGTTAATGTTCACCACGTCCACTGAAATGTCGGCCACCACATAATCGATAACCGTAATCAGGCTTTCATCAGGCTGTTGCTCCTGTAAAATGACGTGATTTCCCGGCATTATCGGTTCTATAAAGTCATCAAAGGGCATCGATTCACCAAAATCGACGTAACCATACGGCCCATCGATCCGCTGGTTCGCATCATCATACAGGCTAACGAAGTACTGTCCACCTATGGTGAGGCCATGTAGGTTGATATAGGTACTATCGCCGTTTTGCTCAAACCAAACATCCATCGTCGGTGTTACGATCGACTCGCCGCCTAAATCGGCTGCGAAATCCACACTCATGATGCTAAGGGTGCAAATCATCGCCATCACCACGATGATGCTTAGGGTTTTCTTACCACTGCGCTTCATCATGTCACCCCGTTTCTTTTAAAAAAAATAACCGGCTCATGGCCGGTTACGCTATTGGCTCCACAGAGAGCAAGCGTCCAGTTTAGCTCTCTGTTTCTTTGTCAGTTAATTTATACCCTTAATTGTCTTTATAAAACAATCTTATGTCAACTAATGTCGAAGGTAATCCGCTCCACATGGCCTTCACAGTCCACGAAAACAGATCCCAGTCTTAGCTCCAGACCACAGAGATAGGACAGTCGTCTGGACATCTCAGGCCCGAGATGCTCGATGGCGTTTTTACGGATACCATTCACGAATGCCGGATCATAAACCTTTTTCGCTAAGGTATGCTCATAGCTGGAAAACGGCTCATGCAGGGTTACCTGAATTTTACGTCCATCAATTTGTGTGACGATTCGGCTAGCCCCCTTACCGAAGGTTTCCTTATAATAGCTACTGATGAAGTTTCGAACGGTGGTGAGAAACTGCGTGACGAACTCAGCTGGCATCTTAGAAAAATCGGAATCAGAATTACAAAAATGAGAGGCCATGACATGGCGGCTGAACATCTGGATGGCACTGATGATTTCCTCTGGTGCAAACGGCTTCATGATGTACTTATCCACCTTGAGCTCGATGCTCTTCATAAAGGTCTCCACATCAGATACCCCTGATGTGACGATTATCGGCAGATGAGGATACTCCTTACGAATCTCCTGTATGAACTCAATCCCCGACACCTTAGGCATCCTCAGGTCGGTAATCACCAGATCGGGCTTAAAGGTGCGGAAAAGAGCGAGCCCCTCTTCACCGTTATTCGCCACCATAAACTGATTAATATGGTTCTTAAGGGTGTCAGACACGAGTCGTTTGATGACCTGTTCATCTTCTAGATACAGCACCTTGATATGCTCGATGGCCGAAATTTCCTTCTGCATTTTCCCACCTCATATTATGGTAAGCTTTTTTTAAATTTACACAATTTTTAGACGTTTGACAATACTTTTAGCATATGTTAACATTAATTAACCGTTTGATTTTGAATAGTTGAGCGGCAGTTCAGATCGTTTTCTTAAATTGATTAAATTTACTTTTATTTGGATAACTATAATTTATTAAGTACAGTGCTTTATGACCTATCGCACCTACATTTTATGTAGGTGCTTTATTTTTTGCATTATGCCGGAGGTAAACATGTCGATTCTTGAACTTTCAGAAAAAACGCGACTGAGATTGGGAATAGCGAGTATAGTTGTAACGCTCATGGCCATCCTCTTCCTTCTTTTTCCGGAATTTTTAATGCCTAGAGAAACGGTGAAGCTCTCTGGTCGCCCTGGGGTTTCCATCGCAGCGGCTGAACTGGAAACGCAGACGCTCACCCTCGATAAAGGATTGCTCAAATCAGGGAATCTCCTTTATCTTAGTGACACGCTCGCACGCCTCAAAAAAGCGACGCTCCGTCGCGCCGATACGGGAGAAATCGTGAACCTAATAACGATCCGGGACGATACCATCTATCCGTATGTCATCATCGACTCCCAGTCTTTAGTGGACGATGTCACATATGAAGTAACCCTCACCGCCACACCCTATAAGCACCGCGCCGAATACTACCTCGCTTCAAACCAGACTTTTTACAGCACGACGAACAAATGGGTCATCTTCATGATGCTGAGTGTCGGCTTTTCACTGGCGACTTCGCTATTTAATTTTCTGCTCTTTTCCATCCATAAAGAACCTAGATATGCCTTTCACGGGTTATTTATCCTCGTCACTTCATTAATGTTATTTATCTGCTCAGGCATGCACCATGTGGTATCCGGCATCGCCCACGGCGAGTTTCTGCCAGGCCTGAAGGTCCTTTCCCTCTACGTCTTCATGCTGTTCGCCCTACATCAGATGGCCGCCCACGGCGTAATAAGGAAGTACACGCGCATCCTGACTTTTTTAACTGCGTCTGTACTGTTGATCATGTGGGCAACTGACCTTGATCAGTCCCTGTCCATGCTCTACGTCCATTCGTTAAGTACGGTTACACTGGTGGCCGTGAACTATCACTTTTTTAAGAACCTCAACACGTCCTTACTATTCCATTTCGGCATCAACCTTTTCATCATCACCACGAACCTCAACTGCTTCATCACCATGGGACTACTTCCCGATCGATTTCTGGTCATCGTGCTCTATTACATGTCCCTCCCCATCGAGGCGATCATCTTTACTCTGGGAATTATCACCCAGTATCAGTTGGACAATGAGCACGCACGACAGTTAAAGCTCCAGGCCGCCACAGATGCCCTCACAGGCCTCCATAATCGCCACCATTTCAACCTGACGCTGAAGGACGCCTTTATGATGGAGCCGGCACCGAATTACGCCCTTTTACTACTGGATATCGATCACTTCAAGCGCATCAACGACGATTTCGGCCACGAAGTGGGCGACATGGTTCTCGTACAGCTGGCAAGTCTTCTTAAACAGAAGCTACGAGATGATGATGAGGTCTTCAGATGGGGGGGCGAAGAGTTCGTCTTATTCATAAAAAACTGTGACATGCATAATGCATGGCGCATCGCTGAAAAACTAAGAGAGTCCATCGCACATATGGAAATGCCATTTTCCATACAGATAACCGCCAGTTTTGGACTCGCCATCCGTCTACCAGGCGAATCGTTTGGCGAGTGGTTCCTACGTGCCGACATGGCCATGCTCTCTGCTAAGGCCAGTGGACGTAACCGCATCGAGATCGCTAAGCTAAGCAACAGCACGGTACCGAAGCATCATTTAAACTGGCAGTCCGAGTTCGAGTGTGGCCACCCTCATATCGACCTGCAACATAAACAGCTCCTCGATGGTATTAATAAACTCATCGATGCCTATAATACCGGAAAATCAGATGAACAGATGATGGGCTTCATCGAGTCGCTCATCCCTCACATTAAGCAGCATTTCGAAGACGAAGAAACGATACTCCTCGGTATCGGCTACCCCCTGACGGATCATCACCGTAACATCCACCAACAGCTACTTGCGGCCACACAGCTATATCTGGATGCGCTAAGGGATCGCCAAATGCACCCATGGGTCTTCATCGATTACCTGCTACGGGATGTGATCAACAACCACCTGGTGAAAGAGGATTCCAAATTCTTTCTCCATGTGGCGCAGACCACATCAGCCATTGACGCTGAAACATGAAAAGAAACCAATTGATGGATAGAAGCCCATCGATTGGTTTTTTCTATTGGTACTTTATCACATAAAATTATGGTAACCATATCTTCAAACGGGTATTTATGGTATAGTATCCTTTAGTTTAATTTTCATATCGTTCGGAGGTAAAAATGTCGGAAGACAAAAAGAGTAATCGTAAGGTACCAAAGGTAAAAAAAATGAAATTAAAGAAAGAGAAGCAAACTAAAAACAAACTTTCTTCCCAGAAATCCAGTCGATTTACAGGTATTTCAGCGAAGCTCGTCGGGTTGTTTGCTTTTCTGTTCATCGTCGTCGTTGCAGGTCTCGTAATCCTAACACTGCAAACGGCTATAAATTATAATGATGATGCTGAGGAAGATCTGATGACCTCAGTGGCGCTCCTCGATGCCATGGTAAGCAGCAAGGTAAAGGATGCGATGGCCCTCGCAGAGGTTTATGGCGATGATAATCAGCTGATGAACGGCATTAAAAATGCCAATGCAAAACAGCTGGCAATCTTTGCTAAACCCATCTACGACAAGTTTAGCGCAAACACAGGGATGACGGTTTTCGAAATCGGTGATGCCACTGGAAAAGTCCTCTACCGAGCCCATAATCCAGAAAAGGCAGGCGATAACAAATCTGGAAACCGATCGATTGCAGCCGCTCTGACTGGAAAGGCAGTGGCTGGTATCGAAGCAGGTACTTCGGGTGTTCAGGTCCGTGCATTTGTGCCTGTTATGGATGCCGGAACGGTTATCGGAACCCTTCAAGTAGGCTTCGGCGACAGCTTTTATGGCTCCTTTAAGGACACCTCTTATTCTAACCTGCAGATTTTCACTGCAGCGGGTTTAATCACCTCAACCATCGCTGAAGATCAGGCTTTGATCGGTAAATCGCTGGATGTTTTCGATGTGGATACGAAAAAAGCCATCGCAGATGCACTTCTCGGAAAGAGTCTAACGCAAAATACCCGAAAGATGCTTTATCACTATAAACCCATCTATAACCCAGAACAGTCACAGGTTATCGGCGTCTTTAGAGTTTCATATGACATGACTTGGATCAACAAACGGATTCTCGGCATGTTCGCGAACAATGCCATCATTCTACTACTCATCATCGGGTTTATCGCATTTGTTCTCTACTATTTTGCGGTGAACCTCACCCGTCCTGTAAAGCGTCTTGCACTTGAGATTAACCGTATAGCGGATTATGATTTATCAGGGTCTGGATTGAAATCGGACGAAAAGCTTTTAAAGAAAAAGGATGAAATCGGCCAAATCGCTAATGCGACACTGCTCATGGAACATAATCTGGTTGAGCTGATTAAAGGCATCTCAGATAATGCAAGCCATGTCAGCTCATCTGCTGAAGAACTCACCGCCATGAGTGAGCAGTCCTCACTCTCTGCCGAAGAGGTGGCGAAGACGATTCAGGAAATCGCCGATGGTGCTTCTGAACAAGCGAAACAGACCTCAGATGGCGCAAACGAAATCGATGCGTTAGGTCGACTCGTCGCCCATGAGAAGGAAATCGTCCATGACCTTAGTAAGGCCTCCGATAGGGTGAATACGCTTAAGGATGAAGGCTTCGAGGTGCTCAAGGAGCTTCAGGAGAAGACGCTGGATAACAGCCGTGCTTCAGATGAAGTGGCAAAAATCGTCACTGAAACCAGTGAAAGTGTGGTCAGTATCGAGGCTGCCAGTGCCATGATCAAATCCATCGCCGATCAGACGAACCTTCTCGCGCTGAATGCCGCCATCGAAGCGGCTCGTGCTGGGGAAGCTGGTCGTGGATTCGCCGTGGTCGCCGATGAAATTCGTAAGCTCGCCGAGCAGTCTAATAATTTCGCTGGTGAAATTACGACCATCATTTCTGAGCTCACTTCAAAAACAGACATTGCTGTTAAAAAGATGGAAGCTTCAAAAGCGGTGAGCAAGCTTCAGCTTGATAGTCTCGACGCTACACAAAACAAGTTCAAGGGCATCGCTGAATCCATCGAAAAGGTAAAGTCGGTCATCGAAGCACTCAACCTTTCCAGTGATCAGATGTTGGATAAAAAAAGTCAAATCATCGATATCGTGGATCAATTGGCATCCATCTCCGAAGAAAATGCTGCCAGCTCTGAGCAGGCATCTGCAGCCGTTCAACAGCAAACCTCAGCCATGGAACAGATCGCTTCCGCCAGCGAATCCTTATCGAAGCTCGCTGAAGAGATGCAGCGCAACATCAACCGATTTAAGATATCGACATAATGAGTGTTTGATAGTAAGCATGAATTAATTAAGGGTCGTCCACAGTTAAAATGTGGACGACCCTCTTCATTTTGAATCATAATTGCCTAAATTTGAATTTACGCATTCGATCAGAGCTTAAACTTCGACACGCTTTCTTGTAACGCTTTTGATCCTCTTTGAATCAGCTCCGCTTGGTCCGATACCGCCCGTGATTGCTCTGAAATCAGCGCAGTCTTATCGGCGATGGTCAGTGTGCCTTCTGCAGATTCCGAGGTCGCTGTAGTGATTTCAGCGATGGCTTTCGAAATCGTCTCCACCGAAGCCAGGAGCTGCTGTGAAGTGGCACTAAGGTCTGTGGATATATCATTAAAGACCTTTGCATCTGCCTGGTACTGTGTGCTCGTGTTGACCAAGACATCATAATCGCCGATAACCTTAGACTCGATAAAGCCCACGATGTTTTCCGCATTGCTTGCAAGTCCATTAACCACTTTCAGAATTTCCTCTGCAACGACTTGTATCTCCGTAACAGACTGCTTCGATTGCTCAGCAAGCTTTCTGATTTCATCCGCTACCACGGAGAAGCCTCTTCCAGCCTCGCCCGCTCTAGCGGCTTCGATGGCGGCATTTAGTGCCAGAAGATTCGTTTGTTCTGAAATTTGAAGAATCGCGTTTGATAAGACGTTGATCTTATCCACTTCCTTGGTTTTTTCAAGTGAGATTTTCAGTTGCTCTTTTGATTGCTCATAGGTGGCGATCGCCATATTTTTAGACGTTACAGCCACTTCTAATAGTTGCTTCGCCTTTTGGTTGATTTGGGTAGATGTCAATGCACCTTCCTGCGCTTTATCCGATACGAGGTTAACTGCATTTTCAATTTCCTTCGTCGTCGCATTAATTTCTTCACTGCTGGCAGCGGATTCTTCCGTGCTCGCTGAGAGCTCTTCAGTAGCTGCTGAAACATCCTGGATGTTATCGTTAAGACTGATGACGTTTGTGTTTACTTGCTCTACTGCGCCATTCATTTGACTTGCTTCAGTAACGACGCCTGTCATGATGCCGTGAAGATTTTCTAAAAATTGATTGACTGACTCGGTCATTTTACCCAGCTCATCTTTTGAGTCGACGCTAAATCTTTGTGTCAAATCGCCACCACTGGTTGCTAACTGGCTTAAATTCTGATTCAACCGCTTCACTGGCTTTAGAATCATACGAGAGATAATAAGCCCAAACATCACCGACAAAAATACCGATACCAGCAGCACTCCGCCGGTGGCCAAGTTAATTTGTCCGCTTAGGGTGATGGCTTCATCTACTGCAGTTGTGGAGTTTGCTTTGTTAATTTCGATCAGCTCTTCTAAAGCCTTATAGAGGTCATTATACGACCTGACATTTGTTCTTAGGGATTGCGTTACCATGTTGTTATAGTTGATTTGAGACACCTTATTTCGATAAGTTGACTCAAACGACAAATACGTTTTATGGTCATAAGCCCACTTTTCATAAAGTGGCTTGACATTCGTCCATTTGACCATCTCTTCCTCAGAAACATTTAAACCTTCATAGGTCGCCATGGCTTCCTCAATATGCAGAAATTCAGCATCCATCTTTGCGAGATACTCGTCGCGCAGCTCCTTGCTGAGCTCAGGAACCAACAAAGCATTTTCGGCACTGGCGATCACCGCCACCGATTCACTGATTACCATCAAGGCATCAACACTTGGTAAATATACCGTTCCGATACTATCGACGTCAGACTTGAGCTGTGATACACCATATAATCCAGCTGAGCCAACCAATACGGTCAAAAGTGTCACTAGCAAAAATCCACCGAGAATCTTCTTACGAAGTCCCATATTTTTAATCATAAGTACCCCCATGAAATTATTGTTCACAAAAAAAGGACTAAAGTACGACCTAAGTCATATTTTAGTCCTTTTAGCATAGCATAAATTACCTTTTTGTAAAATTATAAATGGTGTTTTCTCATAAATTTTTGTTCACTTTTTGTGCAACATGTGGCATTTTTATTGATTTGTTTTACTTTTTAAGCATCTCAGTCCCATCTTCGCTTCTAAAATAATCATGATTCGTTGATGCTTCTTCGATATCACCACTATTCGTATGAGTAAGCGGAACATCTGACCAAGTGTTACGGGATAATCCTAAGAGTGGACCACGTCCTAATAATTCATTTAATAGTGTCACCAGTTCAACCCTTCTCGTATAAGCATTCATATCAAGTTTAGTTTCCACAGATTGACCAAGCCATTTAACGATGACCCAGTTGAGCTCACGATTTGATAGCGGCTGATTTGGTCTGAAAGTAGAATCAAGATACCCATTCATCAGACCGCGCTCAGTGACATTTTCAATATCGAAGTAAGCCCAGTTGATGATATTTACATCGCTATAATTGATATTAGGTTGTGTTTTGCTTACTCCTGCAGTCAAACGGCTTAGAATAGCTGCGAACTCACCCCTCGTCACTAGATTTTGTGGTTTGAAGGTGCCATCTGGATACCCTTTAAGATATGCAGTATGTGTCCCTTCATCATCGTAATCGAAGATGACGATGATCTTCCAAACCTTCTTTTCTCCTTTAGATGTCTCTATCACGTATTCCACTGTATTTGAGAAGTCATTTTTAGTAACACCGCTCACTTGCAGTATACCATTAACTTTTACTGTAGAATCAGTCGATGCGATGAATGATGCGATGGCGTCTTTTACATTGGTGCCTTTTTTCACATGAACGGTAACGACACCTTCTGTAGAATCAATTTCCGTCATGCCATCGTTCCCCTTAAACTTAAACTCTACGAACTCCGTTCCTAAACTAATGAGCGCAAATGTACTAAATTTGCTTATACTAAACTCTACTCCCATTAATCCAGTTTCATTATAAGTGACGAGCTTTCCTTTTAGAATAACGCGCTCACCATCTGAGTGCTCGATAAACACAAACAGGTTGTTTTCAAACGCTGCACGCTCGATTGGATCCGTAGGTACATTCGTTTGGTTCAGTGGTAAGGTCAGCGTTACTGGACGGCTACTCATGTTCGTTTCTATGGTCGCCGGTCTTTCCAGAAGCTGAAGTGTATTTCCCGAAGCTAAGGTTAAAGTCAATTGCTCTGTTAAAACAGTGTTTTCAAACTCAGCACGTCTAGTAGCCTCTCTTACTGGCACAACTCTAAAATATAAATCCTGATCAATTGTATCGAGTGAGCTGTTAGGAATACTGATTCTAGCGTGAGCTGTTTGGAGGTCTAATGAAAGTCCTTGTGTTGCCAATGTTTGTAATGATGCTCCTGACAAGTTCACTGTAAGCTGCGAAACGCTATCATCTGCATCAGGAATAATGATCGTCGCTTTATTGGCAGTACCCGTTAAATTCGAAAGCGTTTTTTGAGCATCTTCATTTGTGAAGTTCACTGTGTCTTTTATCGTGCCGTTTGGATCAGTCACGCGGTTGATCACCGCTTGCGAAACCACAGCGTCTTTATTATCCCCTTGTACGACATTTACTGTGATTTTTTGCTCAACTGGCTGAGGATCTGGTTCCGGTGATGGCGTTGGTATGGTAGCTTTTGCCTTGACCAATACCATGAACACCTTCGTATCTGTTTCGCCATTCAAACTTAGGGTCGCCGTTAAAGTAACCCAACGGTCTGTGCTGTTTGCCTCAGGTCTAACGACCTTGCCATCTGTATCGATGACAGTTGGTGCATCAGATGCCCATACGACCGTACTACCTTTTGCAGCTATTAGTGGTAATGTTACATCTTGAGTAACACTGTCTGCAGCATCGCCTGGTGCATAGCCTATCATAAGCTGGGTTTTATCCAGTACGACGTCTGCTTTATCTGTTCCCCCTAAAGCGATGACGTCAAGGGCAAACACCTTCGTCATTTGAGCACCATTCTTAGAAATCGTGGCCGTCAACGTTACTGTCGTGTCACCTGTGACATAGCTTGGTCTAAAAACGTTACCCATTGTATCGATATTTGAAGGCAGGTCACTGCTCCATGTAATCGTAGAACCATTGCCACCTGTTAATGGTAGCCCTACGTTCAAAGTAACATGATTTTCATCATCACCAGCCCCATAAATGATTGCTAGGGCTGCTTCATCAGCTGTAACATCTGCCGTGCCATCAACTGGCACAGGCATCTCGATGACGGTGTTACCCACAAAATCAACTGTATCAGAAACTGCTCCATTGGTAATCGTTGCGGTCAGTTTTACGGTCGCATTTCCATCACCATTTGCCGGTCTTGTTACGTTACCATTTGAATCGATGCTCGCAGGAGTATCACTTGACCAACTCACTGTCGATCCATTTCCTGTCGACGTTATTAATGTGACATTTTGTGTAATGCTATTCACATTATCACCAGGTGCATAGATAATGGCCAATTGCGCCTTATCTGCAGCTACCTTAGCAGTATCATCTATTGGAAGCTCAATTACTGTGAGATTAAAAACCTTTGTATCCGTTTCAGCGCCTTTGGTGATGGTCGCTGTTAAATCCACAGCTACATTACCCGACCCATTTGATGGTCGTGTCACAGTACCACTCGTACTAATCGTTCCTTCAACTGAAGAAACCCATGTAACAGTGCTACCATTTGGAAGTGATGTTAACAAGGTCACATCTCTCGTTACATAAGTGGCGTTATCTCCTAAAGCATAAATGACATCCAGTGCAGCTTTATCTGCCGCAAGTGCTTGTACATCGGTCATCGCATCTTTTTTAACGGTTAGTTCAAATGTCCGTGTCTCTGTTACGGCATTCTTCGTAATCGTTGCTATTAAAGTCACCTTTTGATCAGCGGTGTTATAAGCAGGGCGCGTCACCATTCCGGCGTTTGTAATGGTTCCAGCAGTATTAGAGGACCAGCTAACAGTACTTCCGTTACTAGCAGTCGTAGGAAGTGTTACATTCTGTGTTACACTCGCCGCATTATCGCCAGCAGCATATCCGATAGCCAGCTGCGCCTTATCTGCGGCAACGGCCTCCTCATCTGTTGCAGGTTGGTGTATAACGGTTAATACAAACTGTTTCGTCGTGGTTGCGACGCCTTTGGTTAAGGTTGCTGTCAATGTAACTGTACCATCACCATCACGAGCGGTTGGCCTGAACACGTTGCCATTGATATCGATCATCGATGATGCATTTGTGGACCAGGTTACTTTACTGCCTAGTAATCCAGAGAGTGGTAGAGTGACGTTTTGGGTAACGCTTGATGCAGAGTCGCCTGCAGCATACCCGATTACCAAATCGTCATAGTCTTCTCCTAAATCGATCCAATCAGGATGTGTCACCACAGTGACAGGGCCATAGTAACCCTGAAGGGTATTTCCTGCGCCATCAACCGCTTTGTAATGGACATAATAGGTGCCAAGCGTGCTCATGTCCAGCGCTCTAATCGATGCATTTCCCTTAGGGCCGTAGTCTGCTGGTGCATTTGTATCTGCTGTAATCACCGCCTGCTGATAGCTTAGACCACTACCACCTTGATCATCAAATGTAAGAGTTAGATCAGAGCCCTGAGAGATAAATGATTTTTCTGGTGTAAAGGTGACGGTAGGTGCGATATCATCTTCGATGACTTGAAGGGTTCTAATGAAATAATCAGACCATCCCGCAGCATTTTGAACCCTGAGGCGGATTCGATAGACGCCTTCTGTTACATCGCTAAAATCTTCCTTAGGAGTTGCATTCGTATAGATTACAGAATTATTTTTGAGAACCGTCCATTCAGTACCTGTGGTTGCTCCTATCGGTGCATAGCTAATATCTGTAACATCGATGATTCCAGGGGCTTTACTAACAATGGTCTTGTCCATTAAAAATTCAGGTATGGCCTTTACAGTGGCGGCGTTACTGTTGGTGGAAACGTAACGATTATAATATTTACTCCATTGACCTTCCTCATCTTTAACGCGTTGTCTGATTATATATTCCTTATTTGCATCTAGTGTAGCGACGGTACCATCAGTCCATGTGTTGCTGCTGGTTTCCTTCCACTGGTACTCACGGTCTGTGATTCCCTTGTTGCCTGCGAGAATGTGATCCAGGTCATAAGAAAGGTCAGTTAAGGTGACATTTCGACTTCCATCAACTGAAACGTTAAAGAGTGCAAATGGCTTTCGATGGGCTCTCACTGTTTTTACTAATACATCTTTATAATAAACCAGATACTCACCCGGTTTAGTAAAGGTGATATCTAAGTCATCCATATATTGATCATGGAAGACTGCCAAACCTTGATCTTCGTTAAAATAGGTCGGATCATGTGTCACCTTCCACTTGCCGTTTGGCCAACTTCCATCAGTGGTGTTATATTTTTCCTCGTTTGGTGTCACTGTCAACTCTTGAGGCTTATCCACATCTACATAGAGAACATTGCTTTCTTTTGAACTAAAATACACGCTGTAAATATAATCTGCCATGTCCTGGATGGACTGTGCATAATCTGAGTTAAGGGTAAACGTTCCTTTATCGTCATTTTTATCTAGAAAAGCTTCACTTTGTGCTTGATTGGTGGTCGTTCCCCATCCGAGATAGTGGATGTCTTCATTTCCCATTCTCGATAGGATTTCACCTAATTTTACTGAATCTTCGAAATCTGGGATTAAAGAGTCTTCTAAATTGACGACGAAATGCTCTGCATTAGAACGCCACTGTGGTTGGCGAATAATTTCTGCAAATCCGCGTGTGGATTCTGTAGAAATCGTTATGTCTGAAAAATAAGCTAACGCTTGATCCCAAACATAAAATCCAATGGTTCCAGTCATAAATGGATTAGTTTCATCTGTCCAGTCGAAAATTTTAACATAAGGATCCTGTTTATCAAGAGCATTGACATCTGTGCCACTGTTATCGTTTTTTCTTCTGTAAACTTTGATGTTGTTACCGTTTAGCTCTATTTTGATGTATTCTTTTCTACCTTGTGCATAAATGGCAAAATCATTGAGCTTCATGGCTGCTGGGTTGATTGCTGTATTAGTAGCATACATATTCGTTCCAGCTGTTTGAGCTGCTAATGGTGATTTTGAGGATGGGCTGTTGCTTCCATTTGTAAACTTTAATATTGCTTCTGCAGCTGTTCCATCAGAACCGAATCCAGTTAAGTTACCACATGCGGCATGGTTATCTAATGTATAGGTATAGAAGTTATTGCGGGTTTCGTCCATCCTAAAAATAAAACCGGCTTCACCATGGGCAAAATCGTTTGCAATCGGTGAAATTCCCCACGTATATTCGATAGTGGCATTTCGGATATTAAAACCATTAGGATCAAAATACACAGCCGCTGGTCGATCTGATGAAGCAGTTGATGCAATCCAGTTGTTACCGACATCGACAGTATATCGAGCGGCATAATCTGTATCCTTCATTCCTGAAGTGGTACTTACACCGATTGGTCGGGCTAACCAGCCATTGACGATATCACTCGCTGATTGAGTATCCGTCGAAGAAGTCGCCGCTTGGATGGAACTGATATTAATTCGCTCTGCAGGTACCCCTTTTGCAATTAATGCCTGTGTCAAATCGTTATTAAAGCTGTTGATGTTGACCGCTGAATTTCCCACTGACAATACGACGTCTACATTTGATTCCTGGCTGATGGTGATGTCACTTGCATCGGCTGCATAAACACTTGGCGAACCGATACTCGTCGCAATAAGCACAAAAGCCATGACTAATGCTAATAATTTCTTCATATGTAGCTCCTTTCATTTAATGTTTAATTTACTTAACTTTCGCTTTCTTGAGTAAACTTATTAAATCTTCCTCTTTAATGGGTTTGGAGAGAAAACTGTCTGCCCCCGCCTCAAAACCATCAAGCGCATAGCTCGAATTATCCGACATTAAAATGATAAATATATCTGGATATTTTTGCTTGATAAGGTTTGTTAGTTTGATGCCAGTCATGCCGTTCAGTAGGACATTAATAAAGATCATATTTGGTCTTATGAGTTTAAGCGATTTTAATGCTTCTACAGCGTTACTATAGTTCACTGAAACTTCATAAGTCTCAATTCGACTAATCATATCAAAAATGAACTGGCCTACTTCGTGATTGCCATCAACCACCATTATTCGACTCACAGCATCACCTCCTACTACTAGAATATTAAAACTTACTGACAGAATTCTTACAAAAAAGAAAAAAACCACAAAAGTTATGTCTTTTTTTGCGGTTTTTCTCTTTTTTGTGATTAAGTCACATTCAAAATTTCTGTGTATTAAGTTAATTTGCGCTTTAGTTGGATCAATTGATTATGAAGATATGCTTGATGGGCCATTGCCCAAATAAAACCTTCTTCTTCATAGAGATGACCCTTATAAAGTTTAATGGCATCCAGCCGGCAATCATAACTAATGAATCCCACTCCGTTAGAATGTTTGAGCTTATTTTCAAAATCTACTAGATCTAACTTTACACCGTTTGTTCGAAATTCGTAGGCATTATCATAATAGTGGATATTGATGCCAAGCTTTCTTATATGACTTACCGATGTGTGCAGGTTTACTAATGCTTTGCTTAATGGCATATCTGAAAAAATCACATCACATAGTTTTTCCTTATGAATGGCTTGACCATGGTGCATGACTAAATAGGCAAGTACCTCCCTGGATTTTGACCGTTTCCACTTAACCCTTTCTTCTCCTATAAAAACCTCAAATTTACCAAAGGACAGAATACGAACTGTGGCTTTTTTAATCTGGATATCAAGTAACCCAACCAGTTTATCTAGACACTTATAAAGGCGTTCCACACGGATTGGTTTAAGAACATAATCCACTGCATAGACTTCAAACGCTTCCGTAGCAAAATGGTTATATGCAGTGATAAAAGCTATTTTTATATTTGGAAGTCGTTCGTATAACTTAGAGGCTAGCTCTAGTCCATCCGTTTGATGCATCTCAATGTCAAGTAATGCCATATCAAAATCGTTTGCGTTTGCAAGCTTAATAGCTTCGGATGCTGATTCGGCTCCTAAAACCTCTATTGATTCAATTTTTTTATCCGCGAAATATGCCAGTACATAATCTAGAATTTCTTCTCGCGTCAGAATCTCATCTTCAACCACTAATACTTTCATGAATACTCTCCTTAGAAACGTAGGGCACATCAAAGGATATTACCGTGTTAAAGGAATCACTTTTATGAAAATTAAGACCATTTCCATATAGTTTTTTTAAACGGTTATGAATGTTCTGTAATCCCACATGTCCAAACTGTGGCTCATCAAATAAAAGCCGGTTTATGACCTCTAATGAAATTCCAGGTCCATTATCACAAATTGATATGCGCACATACTGATTAATCCACTTAATTGATAGTAAAACATGTCCACCATTTTCATTTTTAAGGCTACCATGTATTATTGCGTTTTCAACTAAGGGTTGAATACAAAGCACAGGTAATGTTAAATCAATGTCAGGCTCAACTTCAAAATCAATTTGTATTAGATTTCCAAACCTTGCTCTCTGGATTGAAGCGTACGCTTTTACGAGGTCAAGTTCTCTATCTAAATTAGAAAGACCCGAATGATTTTCAAAATCGAAGCTAAGTCTGAGATAATCCGCTAAATCGAGAATTAATACTTTAGATTTTAAAGGATCTCTAACCGATAGTGACGAGATGACGCTTAGTGCATTAAATATAAAGTGTGGTTTGATTTGAGCTTGTAAAAAGGAGAGCTCCATTTTCAATAGTTTATGATGGGTTTCCTTGAAACCTAAAATATTGTTAACCCGGGCATTTAATTCATCTACATCATACGGTTTAGATAAATAGTCGTTCGCTCCTAATTCAAGAGAATGTGCGACGTCAGTAGGATTAATACGCGCAGTTAGCATAAGTACGGGAAGCTCAAGTGCATCGTAATTTTCCCTTATCCTTTTAAGCACTTCAAAACCCGAGAGTCCTGGCATCATAATGTCTAGCAACACTATCGAATACTGTCGTTCTGAATGAATCATTGATAATGCTTCTACGCCATTTTTCGCTTCGTCACATGAAATCCCCATTAGGTTGAGGTGGTTAACCAAAGCTTTCCTATTAGCCTCTTGATCGTCTACGACGAGCGCTAAAACATCCGATTCAATTCCAGTACTCCATTTCTTTTCATCATGATAATATTCGGGTTCATTAACAAGCTTAATATCTTGAATCCTTTCTTTGTAATCCTTGATCAATTGCTTGGTACTGAAAGATATCGTAAAAGTCGAACCTCTCCCTATTTCGCTCTCTGCGGCTATTTTTGCACCCAAGTAGGTCGCCAATTGCTCCGCAATGAACAAACCAAGACCATTGCCTTCGATTGATAATGAAGAGGCATCCTCCAATCGATGAAAAACTTGATAAATACTTTTAAGGTTCTCCTCAGATATACCAACCCCAGTATCTATCACTTTTATAGTAAAATATTCATCTTCAACTTTAGCTTCTATTCTTACCTCACCAAACTCTGTATATTTTATGGCATTACCCATAATATTTAACATAATTTGCTTAAATCGCTCTTCATCTGATTCTAAATAAAAATGATGCGGTAAGATACCATTAATCAATTGTATGTCTTTTTTATGAGCAGATGCTTTCAAAACTGTAAAACAATCCTCTATTACAATAAAGACATCAAATACACTAATATTTATTTTCAGCTTATTTTCCTTAATCATTGCCGCATCTAAAATATCATTAATTAAATGATACAGGCGTTCACCTGATCTCTTAACAATGCTTAAACTTGAAAACTGATTTGATGACAAATTTCCTCCATGGCCCCTTAAAAGAGAATCTATGATATTAATAATGCCATTGAGTGGTGTTCTCAGTTCATGTGAAGTATTGGTCAAGAACTGGTCTTTCAAACCATCTAATCGAATGAGTTCCTCAGTCAGTACCTTTTGATCTTCTAAGGATTGTTTCAATTGATTTGAATAAATTATTGACTCAGTATAAGCCTGAGAGTAACGTTTGTTCATCATGAAAGTCAATAAGTACATGAAAATGACAAGACTTGCAGAAGACCATTCACCATAGCTGTTTGAGATTAAGTTTGCTTGATAGAAGACATCATGTAATCCGGCAAGCAAAATCATCCATGCGCCGAGAATTGGAACAAATGAATCATTTTCACCGGTAACATATGGTTTTAGCGTTCTTAAAATTGCATAAACGACAGCGCCAAATGAAAACACTTCTAAAAAATAGACCATTTGTGTATAAATTTTTATTGGTGCCATCAGAGTGATTGCTGTCATGATTAATCCATAGGTTACCAACATCCATGACATCCGTTTAGAAATCGAATGGCCAGTAAAACTTTGTATCATAAAAACTAATGTGACTGGAAACCATATAATAATTAAATAGGTCAAAAATACAATCACTTCAAAAGGAATATCGGGAAACATCTTAACTATCAGATAATCGCCATATAAAGATGTTCTGATGATCAATAGCAAACTCATGATAACGAAAAAAATACCATACTCAGCTCTTCTGATGAGCATAAAATGACTCGCAAAATAAACAGCCATCATGATCAAGCTACCGATGACAATTGCGTCCTTAAACAAAATAGTCTCATCTAACTTCTCAATTGCGGAAAAGCTGCCTATATAGGCATCATACCAAAACCCACCTCTAGCGTAGGTGTAATTTGAAACATGAAAGACGATATCAAAATTTTCATTTTCAGGTACAAAATTTATAGTTACTGGATAATAGTTTGGTTTCGAAGTTGTTTCTGATTTACCTACAATTCCATTGCTTGCAACTTCAATTCCATCTATAAAACATTTGTATGATGTGCTTAAGTTCTCGATTCTAAGGCCATATTTCACACCTTCTTTAGCACCACTTACTTTGAGTGAATATGTAGCATATCCATCCCCCCCGATGGTTTCACCTTCAATCTTAAAATCGTTCCATACACTTGGGATTTGAATTAGGCTTCCAGGATGACTTCGAATTTCATTTGGTTTTATGAGTTGGTTCCAGTAAAAGGACCATTCGCCGCTGAGTGATAAAAATCTATCGTCATTCATTTCGATTTTTGATAGATCTAGCTCCCCAGATTTGACCATGGACGGTGTTTGACTTAGAATAACACTTACAACATATATCATACTCGATACTAATATCAGTATGATAACTATTATGAACCTTTTTGCATAATTGGTCATACGAACCTCCTCCCATGCAACCTATACCCCAAAATATAAAAGACCAAAACACAAAGTCTTGTGTTTTGGTCTTAATGTATTATACCGTGAACTTCCTAATCAGGGCTTGAAGCGTCTGGGCCATTTCAGATAAGTCCTCGCTTGCGTTCGCGATTTCTTCTGCAGAAGCTGACTGCTCTTCGATGGCAGCTGAAGCCTCCTCTGTGGCAGCAGCGTTTTCTTCTGCTACTGATGCCAGTCTTTCGATATTTTCCAGAACCTCTGATTTATTCTCTTCCATCTTTTTACTGGAGGTTTCGATTAAATGAACAAGCTTCTCTGATTTTTCGATAGCCTCTGTGATACCGTCAAACGTCTGACGTGTGAGCTTGACGCTTGTCTCTTGCTCCTCGACGATTTCACTGGACTCTTTCATTTTATTCACTGCCATTTCTGCATCCGCTCTAAGTCGGTCCACCATCTCATCGATAGTCGTCGTAGTGTTTCTAGACATTTCAGCAAGCTTACGGATTTCGTCAGCTACAACCGCGAAGCCTCTACCATGCTCACCTGCACGAGCTGCCTCGATGGAAGCATTAAGTGCCAGCAGATTGGTTTGATCAGAAATTGATGAAATCAAACTGCTTGCTTCTCCGATTTTAACCGTGCTTTCATTTGTCTTTTGAATACTCTCATATGCTGTCGAGGAGGCGCTTGCATTTTGAACGGCCTTTTTCGCCAGATTTTCAACCACTTTTAGACCATCACCTACGAGCTTGCCGATTTCCTCTGAAGAGACGGAAAGGTCTTTAGTACGCTTTTGGTTATTTTCGATTTCATCACTAAGCTTTTGAAGCACAATCATGGCATCTTGGGTGTTGCTTGCTTGGTCGCTTGCACCCTTAGCGATATCATTAACGGTCTGTGCCACTTCACCAGAAGCAGTCGCTGATTGCTGAGAGGTAGCTGTAAGCTCTTCTGAGGTTGCCGATACTTGCTCTGCGGTGCTGGAAACACTGACCAGAAGCTCTCTTACGTTATCTTCCATTTGATTTAAGGCCTTCGCCATAAATCCGATTTCATCCTGGCGTTTTTCAAGTGAAGCCACTGCCGAATCAGCCTGCTTGCTGAAATTCAGCGATGATTGTTTTTCCACTAAAGTAGTAAGCTTAACGATCGGTCTAGCGATGGATCTCGATAAAACGACTGCGCCTAACATGGCGAGCGCCACCACTGCGATGACGATGATGATCAATGTATTGACCAAAAGATTTACACCTTTGAGCACTTCTTTTTCAGCGGCAGTATTGATTAAAAACCAATTGGTGCCTTCTATAGGCTTAAAGGCGAAGAAGTTTGATACGCCCTCATAGGTATATAATCCAACACCTGATTGTTCATCGAGTACCTTCTTAAATACCTTGGCTACTTCTACAAATGATTTATCAGTTTCAGCCGCTACAATCGGTTGAAATTGCTGCATCACCAATTCTCTATCTGGATGAGATACAGTAATTCCCTTATCGTTGATCATGTAGGCATAGCCCTCTTCTCCAAAACCAAGTTCATCCGTAATTTCAGATAAGGCGTTACCATCTCTTCTGGCGATGAGCACGCCCACTACTTGGTCATCCTTCTTAATCGGTACCGCGTACATGAGGACCGCTTGACCGGTGACCTTGCTGATGATTACATCAGAAACGTTCGCTTCCCCTGCAAGTGCTTTAATGATATATGAACGGTCTGCTAAGTCCGCATTTGAACCTTCTAAAATATACTTCGCTTGACCTTTTGTGTCAACGATGGCCATGTCCAGATATCCCAGTCGTTCCACATCATTCTTGAGTGAGGTGTGTTGCAAATTAAAGTTCATGGACTGGAGCTGTGAACGGTTCGCAATCTCTTTTAAAAGTTCCAAACGGTTATTCACTGTTAAAGTGATCCTTTCCGAACTCTCTTTTGTCAACTCCAATAGACTCTTCTTTGCTTCATCGATCATTGCATTTCTACTGAATAGTAATGAAAGTCCGCCGACGATAACACTGATCATAATCGCAAAAATGGCGATAATGATGGTAATTTTTCTCGTTAATCCACTCTTCATTAGTCACCTCATAGTATTCCCTACATAAAAGGGTTACGTTTTTAACATTATACTCCTAATTTTTTGGAGTGTCTATGTTATTGAGGGGGTTTCTAAATGTTGTTTTTTTAACAGTAATCCATATAAAAATTAAATTATATTTTTCACAAACTTATTTTGTGTTATACTTTAAAGGATGTTTCGTTTTTTTAACAACGTTATTATGATATGATCACATGAGGTACTCATGAACATACCCTTTCATAAACAAGGCATTATGCCGAATCAAGGTGCCAGAGAGCGCCTATTTGCCATCTATATTCATCTGTCCATGGCCGTCGTGCTAGTCTTTACGATACTATTCGCTTTTATGGGATTTCGCCAAGCTGCCTTAATACAGTTCATAGGCATTTTTCCATTTATGCTTGCACTTCGTTTAAATTTTCACCAAAAGATCCTTCTCTCCAAATTGGTGGCGATGCTCTCTTCCATTTTTCTAGTGGTCATGCAGACCAATGTGAATTTCACCCGTGAAACGGGCTTTCATTATCAGCTCATCGCTTTGGTGGTCGTGCTCTATCTGATTAACGACATGAAGTTTTTTTCTGATCGACTTTTTACACTGGCCTTCAGCGTGATCATCGCCATCAGCTTTTTCGTCTGTGAGCTCAGCCACTTTACTATGCCGCTGATTCCCGTGTCCGATCAAGTGAACAGCCTTTTTCATAATCTCAGCCTTATCTCCACCTTTGGCGCACTGAGCTTACTGCTTTACCATTACGCCATACAGCTCTCACTTAAAGAACAAGCCCTATCCTATATGGCAGATTTTGATGCCCTGATCGGGATTCATAATCGCGGCTACTTTAACGCGTATGGCGATAAGGTTTACCCAGCTTACCTGTCAAAACCAGAAAGACTTCACGCCATCATCATGGATGTGGACGACTTTAAAAATATAAACGACACTTTTGGCCATCCCATCGGAGACGTGGTGCTTAAACAGCTCGCCATGCGCATTAAGATGACCATCGATGAGGACATGCTGTTCTCTCGATATGGCGGCGAAGAGTTTGCGCTGCTCATCGAAAACCGTCGTAAGGATCTCGTTTTAGAGCTCGCAGAAAGCATTCGCCACGGACTGGAAGCCATGCAGATCGAAACGGATCAAGGCATCATAAAGTTTACCATCAGTCTAGGTGTCGCCACGAACCGGCCTGAGCATACGTGTTTCGATGACATCATGCGCGATGCAGACCGCGCACTTTATGCCTCGAAGCATGCTGGTAAAAATAGAATCACATTCTATAACGATTAACCGAAGTCACCAAACAGAAGTTACCCTTCCTGCCAAATAAATCAAAGCGTGTCTAAATCCGATTGGACTTGACACGCTTCTCTATTTTTTGGATTATTTATTATTTATTATTTATTATTTAATATTAATTGATTGATTCATTACACGTCCATCTCGATAAACTTGATTCGGAACCTTCCATTTACCAGCGCATGCGCCACGAAATAAACGATGGTCATGAGAACGGTGAAAAGTGCCACCATATAGGCGCCGCCCACATCAGGTAAAAGCTTGACCATCAGATACCCTAATCCGCCTAATACGACTCTAAACAACAGTGCAATCATGATATTCATGTTATTCTTAATCGCCGCTGTCGGGTTCGACCAGTTAATAAAGGGCCTTAAGATGTTCACGATGATATCTAATGTACTAAACGCGAGATTTGCTGCCATACTAAACGCCAGTGCTAACACGATTTCCAGCGGTGTGAGTGGTAATATCCAGAACGATGCCGCCGCTAGAATCACCGTCGCAAACGTATTGATGATCACACTTGAGAGGATACGCGTTAAAATATTTTCTTTGATGGAAACCGGTAAAACCCGCGTTTCCCAAAATGTCTTTCCTTCACGCGTGATCACTGTGGCCGATAAGCTACCCATAAGGCTCGGTGCGCTGATAATCCCAGCGAAGATGTAGATGCCAAACGGCTTAAACATCGGATCCTTAAACGTCTCCAGACTCATAAGTCCCATCGCCGCATAGATGCCGAACAGTAAAATCGGTATAAAAATCGTCATGACCGTATTCAGTAAAAACGTCGGGTTATGGACGATGATTCCGATATGTCTTTGGATTAATAATAGGCGCTTTGAACGGGTTTTATACGCTATCTTTCCCTTTTTCCCGTTACTGCTTTGCTGGTTATACTTCGTCATAGCCCCTTTATAAAGGTGACCCGCTGTAAACTTCAGCACCACCACAAATGCAAGGTTAAGAAGAATATAGTACACCGTTTCCATCACAGAACCCAGCACCATCTTCGTAAGCCATACGCTTGGCGGGAATCGATGTCCGATGAGCGCCATGAGTCCATCACTGCTCGACAGGTACTTCTGAAGCGAAGCGGGATCCATACTGATACGCGTAAACAGTAGCTGCATGACGATGATGACTGCTAAAAGCACGATGTTTCCCACGATGACCATGAGATTACGATTCTTACGACCGCCGATAAACGTCATAAACGGCACGATCACCAGTGTCGCGAAAATCAGCGGCATGAGTGGTGTGAACAAGGTTGCCAGGAGTCCTAAAAGAAGTGGCGCGAGCTTCAGCCCATCTGCTAATGCATAAAAGCCCACGCTAGAACCAAACAATGCCGCTGCCAAGGCAACTAAATAAACATAAACCGAAGCGAGCTTAGAAAACACCACGGTATCTTCCTTAACAGGAAGTGTGGCGATAAACGTCAAATCCTTCGAATAAAAGAATACGGAAACCACCAGCGGAATCGCCATAAAAAAGAGAATCATGGTCGTCGCCACATACATATACGTCATGGTCAGTTCAGGAAACCCGATCATGGCGAAGGACAAATACATCTGCCGTACGATTTCTATCGCAGGAAATAGAATAAACAGCGGCAGCACGATCATCAGTCGATTTAGCAGCTTGCTCTTAATGTTAAGCTGCTGCGTATAGCGACTTGTGAAGTCCTTTAGTTGAATTTTCGTCAGTGCCCACAGCTTATTCATCCTTCGTCATCTCCAAGAAAATGTCTTCTAATGTCACCGTACGGTCCTGCTTAATCTCCTCCGGTGTTCCAAGTGCGATGAGTTTTCCCTTATGGATAATCGCCACACGGTCACATAAATTCTCCACAACCTCTAAAACGTGTGATGAAAACAGGACGGTTCCCCCTTCTTCACAGTGCTCCTTCATCAAATCCTTAAGCACCTTAGCAGAATGCGGGTCGAGTCCCACGTGTGGTTCATCGAGGATAAACATTTTGGGCTTAGGTAACAATGCCCCGCAGATCATGAGCTTTTGGCGCATCCCGTGCGAATAGCTGTTCACCGGCTGTGTTAATGCATCATCGATCTGAAACTGCTTCGTAAATTTCTCGATACGCTCTTTTCTCACTTCCTTAGACACATCGTACATGTCCGCGATGAAGTTCAAATAATCGATGCCCTTAATGGCATCATAAATTTCTGGATGGTCTGGTACGAACGTAAAGCTTCTTTTCGCAGCGACAGCGTCAGTGCGGATGCTGTGACCATCGATGGTAATCTCACCTGATGTAGGCGCGATGATGCCTGTAATCATCTTTAGCGTGGTGGTTTTTCCAGCGCCATTCGGTCCGATAAACCCGAAGATTTCTCCCTGTTTAATTTCCAGATCCAGCGCATCCACCGCTTTCTTCTGGTTGCTATACACCTTTGTGACTTGTTTGATATTCAACATGGTATCACCCCAACTTTAATTTTCTACGCCCATTCTAAACCTCAACTATTAAAAATCTCTTAAGAAAACATAGGAATATCATAAAAGTGCACCCTCACACGCAAAAAAAACCGCCCTTTCAGAGGCGGATTTTTTATGAGCTACTTTGATGGAACATCATGCTGCGTATTAATTTAACCTGATGGCGCCACTGCCGTTTTCGCATACATAGTAGGCGGTGACCGCTGTTCCCTCCACATTGATGTAGACGTTGATTTCGCCGACTTCAGCTTCTGATAATCCCTTCTCTACACAATCAACTTTAATTTTTTCCATGATGTCTTTTTCTTTTAAGCAAGCTAGGTCGATGCCGCTAAGCTGTAAGGTTATGTTTCCGATCTTCATCAAATCACTCCTATAAGTATAGTATTTGTATCACCATTATAATGTATAATTCCATTACTTATCTACCCTATATCTAAAGGGATAATCAAAATTTTCACTATCATATGGTATGCGTTTATACAGATCGCCAATCGTAAAAAAATCGTGAATTCTTTATGTGGCTTCTTGAAAATTATAACAGCAGGTGTAAAATAAAGTTAGAAGTTAGCACTCTCTGCGTTAGAGTGCTAAAATAAGGAGGTGCAAACCATGAATCAAGAAAAAATGACGCGAAACACACTGCAATCACTAAATAATGCGAGTCAACTCGCTGATGAATATGGCAGTGCCGCTATTGACCCCGAGCATTTATTATATGCTACTTTAATGCTTCCAGATAGTCTGGTAAAATCATTACTCGAATCGGTAAGTCCTGATTATAATGGGTTTGAAGCGACGGTCTCTTCCATGATTCAGAGAAAAGCTAAGGTTACTGGTGCAAATCAACGCTATCTCGCACAGAGTACGGAAAAGATCATCAGTGAGGCTGAAAAAATCGCGAAACGCATGAAAGACGAGTTCACCAGTGTTGAACATCTCTTACTCGCCATGATCACCATGCCTACCGCTGAACTGAAGCGTCTTTTCGCTGAGTTCGGGGTCACAGAAGCGAACACATTGGAAGCCCTAAAGAGAGTACGTGGCAATAAACGCGTTCAAAATGACTCGCCTGAGCAAACCTATAATGTCTTAGAAAAGTATGGGGTCGATCTCGTCGCGAAAGCCCGTGAAAATAAGCTCGATCCAGTCATCGGACGCGATGAGGAAATTAGGCGCGCCATACGCATTCTGTCTAGAAAAACGAAAAATAACCCCGTACTTATCGGGGAACCAGGAGTGGGTAAAACCGCCATCGCCGAAGGCCTCGCCATGCGCATCGTAAAAGGGGACGTCCCCGACAGCTTAAAGGATAAGACCATCTTTTCACTTGACATGGGGGCATTAATCGCAGGTGCAAAATTCAGAGGTGAATTTGAGGAAAGACTAAAAGCGGTTCTAGATGAAATTAAGGACTCTGATGGAAAAATCATGCTCTTTATCGATGAGCTCCATACAGTGGTAGGTGCTGGACGCACCGATGGTGCACTCGATGCCGGTAATATGCTAAAGCCGCTTCTGGCGAGAGGAGAGTTAAAATGCATCGGCGCCACCACCTTATCAGAATACAAAAAGCACATCGAAAAGGACACTGCTCTGGAACGCCGCTTTCAGCCGATCATCATCGCTGAACCCTCTGTGGAAAGCACGATTACCATCCTTCGTGGCCTAAAGGAAAGATATGAGGTCTATCACGGGGTTCGCATCAGTGATCAAGCGCTGATCCAAGCGGCGGTACTCAGCGACCGATATATCTCCGACCGCTTCTTACCGGATAAGGCAATCGACTTAGTGGATGAAGCCTGTGCGGTGATTAAAACCGAAATCGAATCCCTCCCTGTGGAGCTGGATGAACTCTCACGGAAGATGATGACCTTAGAAATTGAACTGGCCGCTTTATCAAAAGAAAAGGATCAAAGCTCTCTCGACCGTTCAGATAAACTTCAAAACGAGCTTTCCGAATTAAAGCATGCCTTCGAAAGTAAAAAGGCGATATGGGAAAACGAAAAATCCTCTGTTGATCAAGTGACAAAACTTAAGGAGGAGCTCGATCAGGTGCAAAACGCCATCGAACGCGCCGAGAGAAGCTATGACCTGAACAAGGCGGCAGAGCTCAAATACGGTCGTCTACCTGAGCTCCAAAAGCAGCTAAAAGCCCTCGAAGCGCAAAAAGGTGCTCAGAATAAAATGGTCCGCGAGGTGGTCACTGCTGAAGAAATCGCAAGCATCGTTTCAAGGTGGACCGGTATTCCACTTGAAAAGCTCGTTGAAGGTGAACGTGAAAAGCTGTTGCATCTAGAGGATGAATTGAACAACCATGTCATCGGACAACAGGATGCTGTAAACAAGGTTTCCGATGCGATTTTAAGATCACGGGCAGGCATCAAAGACCCGACTAAGCCCATCGGTTCCTTCCTCTTTTTAGGACCGACTGGCGTAGGTAAAACAGAACTGGCGAAGCAGCTCGCCCATTCGCTATTCGATTCCGAGCAAAATCTCGTGCGAATCGATATGAGCGAGTATATGGAGCGCCATACCGTTTCGCGTATGATCGGCGCGCCTCCAGGATACGTCGGTTACGAGGAAGGTGGACAGCTCACTGAGGTCATCCGACGCAAGCCTTACTCTGTCATTCTTTTCGATGAAATCGAAAAGGCACACCCAGATGTGTTTAACATCATGCTACAGATTTTAGATGATGGACGCGTCACCGATGCACAAGGCAGAACCGTGAACTTTAAAAACTGTATCATCATCATGACCTCCAATCTCGGGTCAGAATACCTGTTAAATGGCATCACCCCTGAAGGCGAAATTACGAATGAAGCAAAGCATCAAATCGATCTAATTCTTAAGCAGAGCTTTAGACCAGAATTTCTAAACCGTTTGGATGATGTGATCCTGTTTAAACCTCTTGGAACGGATGTGATGGTTAGAATTATCGACTTACTGCTCAGAGAAATCGAGCATAGACTGGAAGACCGTAATATTCGTCTCGTCATCGATGATCCTTCAAAAGTGGCTTTGGTTAGTGCCGCCTACGATGTCCATTTCGGCGCTCGTCCATTAAAACGCCTTCTTCAAAGGCAGCTGGAAACAGCACTGGCAAAAGCGATCCTTACAGGACATATCCAAGAGGGTGACACCGCATCCATCACTTATCGCGACGGTGTCCTTTCGGTGAGTTCTGCGCAATAAACAACCCCATATAGATTCACTACGGTAAAAAGCGCATCTGTTTATAGATGCGCTTTTTGTTAAACTTTTAATTTAGTTGACAATGCAACTAATTTGAAATAATATAGTTGCATAAGCAACTAAAAGAAGGAGGTTTCCCATGTCGGAAAAGAAGCCCTTTTATATCGGTAAAGCACTCTCCATCCTGCATCGCGGTGGCCAATGGTTCTATTCTAATCGCATCGAAAATATCGATGCCAGCAACGGCCAAATCGGCATCCTCTTCTACTTGAACGGGGTAGATAGCGCCAGCCAGGATGAACTGGCAAAAGCGGTAGAAATCGATAAAACCACAGTGACCAGAGCGATTCAGAAGCTTGAAGTCTCTGGATTCATAGAGCGTAAGCGCGATACAACCGATCACCGCATCAACCGCGTCGCCCTTACTGCACTGGGAAAGCAGCATCATGATGCGCTTAAAGCCGCCAGCATCATCTGGCAGGAAACCCTTACACACGGGCTTAGCGAAGAGGACCTCTGTCATTTGGAGCGCCTCATGAACCACATGTGTGAAAATGTTAGACACATGAAACATGAAGCCACAGACTCGAATAAATAGTTCAATAATAGAAAGGAATTTTATGTCACATAACGAACTCTTAAAAAACGAAAAAATCGGTAAACTCTTACTTAAATTTTCCATCCCTGCCATCATCGGTATGGTCGTAAACGCCCTTTATAATGTCGTGGACAGAATGTACATCGGCTGGATCGGACCGCTGGCCATGACCGGGATTGGTCTTTCATTGCCACTCATGACGCTACTCATGGGCTTCGGTATGCTCGTCGGTATCGGCGCTGGCTCCAGAATCTCCATCAAACTCGGCGAAGGCCATCAGGATGAAGCAGAGCGCATTCTCGGCAACGCCTTTACCCTCCTCTTTTTCATCATGGGTGCGGTCATGGTGCTCGGCTTACTCTTTAAAACGCCGCTACTCTACTTATTCGGTGCAAGTGAAGCCACCATCGGCTATGCAGACGAATACCTGACCATCATCCTTTATGGCGCAATCTTTCAGGGCTTAGGTTTTGGTCTGACTGGCGTCATGCGTTCTGAGGGTCATCCGACCATCGCCATGATGACGACCATCGGTGCCGCACTGACGAACATCGTACTCGATCCCATCTTTATCTTCGGACTGGATATGGGCATCGCAGGTGCCGCGCTGGCGACGATTCTCTCACAGTTTTTTAGTATGATGGTCGTGATCTATCACTTTACAAAAGGCAAAAGTAGACTTAAGCTTCATAGTAAAAACTTAAAGCTATCAAAAGCTGTCGTCATCAGCATCGTCTCCATCGGAATGTCTCCGTTTTTTATGCAGGTTGCCGCTAGCGTCGTATCAGTGATCGCAAATAACGCGCTTAAGGCTTATGGGGGCGATATCGCCATCGGTGCCATGACGGTGATTAACGCCATCGCCATCTTCTTCCTGATGCCGATTTTCGGCATCAATCAGGGAACGCAGCCCATCGTGGGCTATAATTATGGTGCAAGGGAGTATGGTCGTGTAAAACAAGCCCTTAAGCTGGCTATTACGGCTGGTGTAACGGTCGCTACTACCGGATTTATACTCACTCAATTCTTAACCGAACCCCTCGTTCGCATCTTTAACAGCGACCCTGAGCTTATCGCCGTTGCGACTAAAGGGATGAGAATCTTCCTGAGCATGCTTCCGCTCGTCGGCTTCCAGATCATCAGCGCCAACTACTTCCAGGCGGTGGGTAAAGCGCCTAAAGCCATCTTCCTCAGCTTGCTAAGACAGGTTCTCGTCCTCATCCCACTGCTGATTATCCTTCCGAAGATTTTCGGTCTCACTGGGGTCTGGTATGCAGGCCCTACAGCAGACTTCGTCGCATCGTTACTCACCGCACTCTTCCTATTTAAAGAGCTTCGTCATCTTGATGAGCGGGTATGAGGATTCTCTTTCGTCAGTAATAAAGAAAGTCACCCTTTAAATTAGAAAACACCCACTACATTATAATGTAGTGGGCGTTATTTGATTAATTAATTGCCTCGACGGTATATCCAATATCATCGATGGTTTCACGAATCAATGCATCGCTTGTATTTTCATCAACTTCTATGATGGCATTCTTTTCTGCTAGGTTCACGACAACTGATTTGATGCCACTTAACTCACCAAGTGCATTCTCAACTCTTTTAACGCAATGACCACATGTCATTCCTGAAATACTGACTGTCTTTTTCATAAAGCACCTCTTCTTCCTTTTGATATACCCCCACGGGGTATTTTTATTAATTATGACAGGACTTTATGAAGAATCTATGAACATCATTCGATTAATTTAAAAATTTAAGCATCTTTATGCCATTCTTCATAATTTCTGCATAAAATTCGGTTATATTAAAGCAACTAAATAAAGGAAGAGGTATCGTATGTGTTCTAAACATTCAAATCATGATAATGGTCACGCTAAGAAAAAAAGGCATTTTCCAATGATGCTATGTCTACTTATACCCGTGGTAATCGTATTGTTCACCATATATGGCGGGCAGGGTTCAAGTCGAGGGGGTCTCTTTTCATTCCTGATGATGGCGGTTTGCATCGGTTCCCATTTTTTTATGCATGGACGACACAGGTCAGATGAAAAAAGCTGCTGCGCGCCATCAGAGGAAGAAAAGTCCACCCACAAACTGCTTGAGCCTTAGAGGTGCATTTTCGGAAAACATTTCTTCTGGTGATCCACTCGCGACGATTTGTCCGTGATCCATGAAGATAATCCGATCTGCGACTTCTTTAGCAAAACGCATCTCATGCGTAACGACGACCATACTCATATGGTCGTTTTTTAATTCCTTGATGACTGCCAGTACTTCACCCACCAGCTCTGGATCAAGCGCAGAAGTCGGCTCGTCAAGTATGAGGAGCTTTGGACGTGAAGCAATCGCACGTGCGATACCCACACGCTGTTGCTGCCCTCCCGATAAGGTGCGAGGAGCCGCATTCGCTTTTTCCAGTAGTCCCACACGTCCTAAAAGTTCAAGTCCGCGCGCTTTCGCATCTGCCTCACTAAAATGCTGTACCTTTTTTAGGGATAAGACGACATTTTCAAGGACAGACATATGCGGAAAAAGACCAAAATTCTGAAAAACCATTCCCGTTTGCTTTCGGATAGCTTCAATCTCCTTCGTATGGGCACGGTGCATATCCACCGCCCGTCCGTCAAAGGTCATCGTTCCTACATCCGGTTTCACAAGAAAGTTAAACGTCTTCACGAGTGTCGATTTTCCGGAGCCAGAAGGCCCGATAATCGCCACTACTTCACCTGGTGCAATTTCGAAATCAACACCTTTTAGCACCTCAAGATCGCCAAAGCGCTTTTGTATATTTTTAACTTTAAGCATTTAATTCGCCTCACCTTTCAATTTTTGCGCCATTTGATCGTTGAGCTTTGAAAGTACAATCGTAATTAACCAATACATCAATCCCACCGCTAGATAAACCTCAAAAAATCTGTAATTTGAAGCGGCACGCATTTTTGCGAGTCCCATTAAATCGTTTAAGCCCAGCATAAACGTCAACGAGGTTCCCTGTATGACACCGATAAAGGTATTACCCAGTGTGGGTAGTGCCACACGCATGGCCTGTGGTAATAGGATAAACCACATGGTTTGGTAGCGATTAAGACCGATGGATAAGCCTGCATCATGCTGAAGAGAATCGATGGAAGACAGTGCCGCCCTTATGGACTCAGCCACATAGGCGCTTGCATTGATTCCCATGATGAGGATGGATGCTTGAAATGCATTCATCCTCCCAAACAATGGCATGATTTGTGGTAATCCGAAAAAGAAGAGGAAGAGCTGGATCATCAGCGGAGTTCCCCTGAAAAATGAGACGTAACCTGCAAGCACTTTATCGATAGGGCCACGATACAGATATCGGTAGACGCTTAATAAGGTTCCCACTATAAGCCCGATGCCCATGGCCATAACCCCGACTGTCAGGGTTAATGGCAATGCGGCTGTAAGCTCGATAAATGATTGGATCAGAATCCCCAAATCAAATCGATTCATTACTTAAACCTTTCTGTGATGTCAACCGCGAAGTATTTCATGGAGATGGCTTTCATCGTTCCATCAGCATACATATCAGCGATGGCTTGATTTACTTTTTCGATTAGCGCTTCATTCTCCTCATTCATCAAGAAGGGGAATGCATTATGAAGCTCCTCGATCGGGTCGCCTGCCAGCTTTAAATCCAAGCCTGATTCATTAATGACTGAAAGCAGTGCTAATCTGTCGTTTAATGCCGCATCCACTCTACCTAAAGCCACATCCTGATAAGCCCCAGGACCGCTGTCATAGGTCACAACCTCGATTTCACCATTTACATCATATAGCTTGACCATTTCCTCATAATTTGACCCTAAGCTGACAGCGACTTTTTTACCTTTTAAGGATTCAAGATCCGTAATGTCCGTTCTGTCACTTTGCGTAATGAGCTGTGCACCATAGTAGACATAAGGGCTCGTAAACAAATAGACTTCTTTTCTAGCCTCTGTAATCGTAATTTGATTAGCGATCGTATCGATTTGACCGACGTCGAGCATTCCAAACAACCCACTAAAGTCACTCGTTACGAACTCGACTTCACGGTCGATTCTCGTACCGATTTCTTTCCAAACCTCCACATCAAATCCCGTGAGCTCGCCTTGTTCATCCACGTAAGTGTATGGCTTATAGGAACCACTCATCCCTACTTTGATCGCATCACCATCTTGACCATTTCTCGTCATCATAAAACCCGCTGCCACCAGCGCAATCACTGCTAAACCGATTAATATCATTTTTTTCATTATCTTTTCTCCTATTGATTCCTAATTTTTAAATTTCTAATTTCTAATTCTTGTTATTTCTTAATTTTTTCATTTCAGTCTTAATCCATCTGGCCAGATTTTTTGCATAAAAAAAACGGGTAGGCTCAAAGAACCTTCCCGTCATTCTACATTAAGACGAAGTGTTTTCCAGCACTGCAATTAAACCGTTATTCATTTGAAAATTCAAATGTACAACAGCAGCAGCAAACTGAAAGATTCAATTTTAAATTTGTCGATAAACGCTTCATAAATAACCTCTCTCAAATCCAAATTGATTGGTTTTAGGATAACGCATTATATCCGACCTGTCAAGTAGGATTATTTTTTTGACTTTCATAATTTCTTCATAACTTTTTGGTACATTAGGATTTAAAAAGGAGGCACACATGAAAATCAATTTAAAACTAGCAATCGTAGCGGCTTTAGTGGTTATTCTCGTAGGCGGCTTTTATCTCGGTACTTTAAAAGGTGAATCAACCCCTTCGTTTTATACTGTAGAGGGCGAGGATCTCGTCATCGATAAATCAGCCATAACTTCCACCGCTTCATTTATCCCCTATGAGGAAGCCGACAACTACATGGAAATCATCGCCATAAAAGCTTCTGATGGATCGATTCGGACGGCGCTTAACACCTGCCAGGTATGTTTCGATTCCGGTCGTGGTTACTATGAGCAGTCTGGCGACCTATTAATCTGCAATAACTGTAAAAATCAGTTCAGTATCGACGACATCGAAGTCGTGAGAGATGGCTGTAACCCCATCCCCATCACAGGCGTATCCAAATCGGAGGATGATACGAACATCACCATTTCTGGCGCATTTTTGAAGGAAAACAACTTCTATTTCGCCAGATGGGAAAAATAACGCACAAAAAAACAGCGCATCTGATCCCGTTAATAGGGTTTCGGATGCGCATTTTTTTGACGCGTTTTTAATTTACATTAGCTTAATCGATTCTGTTTCGGCTAACACAGTGAGAATCTCTCGCCAAAGGTCGTTTTCTGTGACGCGCGCCTTACGTGTCTCACAGAGATAGCGCATGGTAAGGGATGTATAGCCTGGTTTTACACTGAGGTAGACGATGGGCGTCAGGTTTTGATAGTACACCATGAACTTTCTTGACGCCTCGTTTATTTGCGCCTTGATCTCACTGGTGAGATGAAGCGCATGCTTATTAATGATCTCTGTGAGCAGCTGATGCGCCTGATCCCAATCACTGTCCTGAGTAATCCTGACTTCAATCTCGTTCCAGATATACTCAAAGCCTCTATTTGCATTCGTGATGGCATGGAGGAACAGGAAATTGTTCGGCACATGGACGATACGCCCTGTACTCTGTTCACCGAAGTCCACGGATGAGACCTCCAGTAGGACGATTTGGAACAGCTTAATATCGATTATATCGCCCGTTTGCCCGTTCACCGTAATTCGATCGCCGACACCAAACGGCTTTTGAAAGACGATGATGAACCAAGCGGCGATGTTGGTGAAGATTTCCCTAAGCGCGATGGCGATACCCGCCGAAATAAACCCCATATACGTGGTCAAATCCAGCTTGGACTCCGACCAAAGGATGATGATCAGGATGATGAGTATAAACGTAAACGTATAATAAAACCGTTTTTGAAGGTTATAGTAGGTGCCTGTATCCTTCACCGTCTTAAATAGCACACGACTGGTGAGCTGAACGACGAGGATATTGATAAGGATCAAAACGATCGAGAGGATGATTTTGGTGAGCGTGGGATTATTTCTAATAAAATCTCCCAATTGTGCAAAAGTCATTTGTCCGCCCTCTATTCTTTCGGTCTGCTGATGGTGATGTCAGTGACATAGACCTTATTGTCCATGGCCACTCTCACGATGTTGCGGGCAACATCCACGGGATCCATAAAGCGGTCTACGTCATAGCCCGATTTAGAGTCCGCCCAGAACGCGGTACGCATACCACCAGGGAACACGTTGATGACTTCGATAGGCGTCTTTGAGAGCTCGTCCCTTATGGATTCCAGATACCCTCTAGCGCCCCATTTTGCAGCGTTATAGATGGTTTCGTTTGCCTTACCCTTTAGCGCCGCAGTAGAAAGCACACTGATAATACGCTTCGGTTCCGCAGGTTTCTTTAATAAATGGCTAATCATCTTAGAGGTGAACAGCATCAGCCCGATCATGTTGGACTGTAGCACGTTATCGATCGCCTCGCGTCCGATTTCCGTAACGGGTCCATAAAAAGTGGTACCCGCACAGTTATAGAGGTTTTTCACTGATTTTCCCGATGTTTCCAATGTTTCTATAAACGCGTCCACATCTTCTTCGATGGCGATATCCAGGCTGTAGGCCAGCACATCGGCTTTTTTTGAAATATCCTTAAGGGCATTAAGTGCTTCGTTTAGCTTCTCTTGATTCCGACCTAAGATAATGACGTGCTCATCCATCTTAATTAACATCTTTGCGATTTCAAAACCTAATCCAGAACTTCCACCCGTAATGAGATGATACATGTCTTCCTCCTTTCGCCGCTGGTGCGGCATACGATTCATTCATAGTATACCCAATTCTGAGCGAATCTGTCACGATAATGTTCATTTAATCCGCATTATGACGTTTGTATGGCGACTTCATCTCGACTACTTCTCTAACTTCATCAGGAGTTCGCCAGATTTGACCTGCATGCCTTCTTTCGCATAGATTTCAGCCACTTTTCCGTCGGTGAGTGAAACCACGGACGTTTCCATCTTCATGGCTTCCACGATGGCCACCACTTGATTTTCCTTTACAGGTTCTCCCACTTTTACGAGAATCTTAAAGACTTTACCAGGGATGGACGAGCCCACTTCATACTTATTATCTGGATCGGCGAGGATGCTCTCCTGTACGACGGTTTCGAACTTCGAACCCTTATCCTTTATGAAGACTTCCCGACGGTTTCCATTGACATCATAGATGAGTCTTACTTGGCCGACGTTATTTACCTTCCCGATTTCCAGAAGCTTCACGATGAGCTTTTTACCTGAAGCGATTTCCACCTCACAGGTTTCACCCTCGAACATGCCATGGAAGAATACGTCTGAGCCCACACGGGATAAATCCCCATGCTCGGCCTTGTATTTTAAATAATCTTCGAATACCTTCGGGTAAAGGGCATAGCTCAACAACTCATCCATCTCAAATGTGCGTTTGTATTTTTGCTCAAGTAGCTGCTTGATCGCTTCGAAATCCTCCGGTGGCAATAATTCGCCAGGTCTTTCCGTAATCGGTGCCTCGCCCTTTAGAACGATTCGCTGGAGTTCCACAGGGAAGCCACCATCAGGCTGACCCATCATGCCCTGGAAGTAAGAAACCACTGAATCCGGGAATGCCAGATCGGCGCCTTTTTCCATGAGGTTTTCTGGTGTCAGGTCGTTTTGCACCATAAAGATGGCCATGTCGCCCACTGCCTTCGAGGATGGCGTTACCTTGACGATGTCGCCGAAGAGGTCGTTCACCTCTCTAAACATCTCCTTCACTTCGCCGAAGCGATGTCCCAGTCCGAAACTATCAACTTGTGGCTTTAGGTTCGAGTACTGTCCGCCTGGAATTTCATACTTATAAATTTCAGCTGAGGTGGATTTGAGGTCGGATTCAAACTGTTTATAGACTGGGCGAACATCCTGCCAGTAGTCGCTGATTTGCTGAAGCTTGCCGAGGTCCATGCCCGTATGTCGCTCCGTGTTCTCAAGTGCGGCCACGACGGCATTCAGTGCTGGCTGAGAGGTTAGGCCAGACATGCTGGACATGGCGGTGTCGACGATGTCTACGCCAGCCTCAGCGGCCATCAGAATCGTGGAAACGCCGTTACCTGTCGTGTCATGCGTGTGAAGGTGGATCGGCATGGAAACTTCATTTTTAAGCGCTTTGATGAGCTTCGTCGCCGCATAAGGCTTGAGTAGTGCTGACATGTCTTTAATGCAAAGGATATGCGCCCCCGTTTTTTCAAGTGCCTTTGCTTTATCGATATAGTATTGTAAACTGTATTTATCGCGGTAGACATCGAGAATATCGCCAGTATAGCAGATGCAGGCCTCTGCCACCATCCCGGAGTTTAAGACCTCGTCGATGGCGATTTCCATCCCCTTCTGCCAGTTAAGTGAGTCGAAGACTCGGAACACATCGATGCCACGGCGTGCAGCTTCCTTGATGAACTCTCTGACGACGTTGTCTGGGTAATTTTTATAACCCACGGCGTTCGCGCCTCTAAAGAGCATCTGGAGGAGGACGTTCGGAATTTTCTCTCTGACGAGGTCCAAACGTTCCCAAGGTGATTCGTTAAGGAAGCGATAGGCAACGTCAAAGGTCGCACCACCCCACATTTCCAGCGAGAATAGGTCTCCGGCATGATGGGCTGTGGCAGATGCCACCTTTTTGATATCTACTGTACGCATACGCGTCGCGATTAATGATTGCTGCGCATCACGCATGGTGGTATCCGTGAGGAGAAGCTTCTTCTGACCGTGAATCCAGTCCACCAGGCCCTTAGCGCCCTTTTCCTCTAAAATCTGCTTCGTGCCATAAAGTGAGGACTTCGGAATGTTCTTATCATATGCAGGGACACGTGGTACATCAAACTCTTCCTTTTCGCCTTTGGTCTCGTTCACCACTTTTTCACCGATAAAGGAAAGGACCTTATATTCGATATCCGCTTTCGGTGCCGTTTCCACCAGCGAACGGTTTTCTGCGATAAAATTCGTGTCGCACTGACCTTTGATGAACTGTTCATGGTTTAAGACGTTCATCAAGAAGGAAATATTGGTTTTAACCCCTTGAATTTTCATCTCGCCGAGTGCACGTAGCGATTTTCTCACTGCATCCTCCCATGTTCTACCATGGGCGGTGGCTTTCACTAAAAGGCTGTCGTAATAAGGACTAATCACTGCACCGGTAAAACCATTGCCCCCGTCGAGCCTGATGCCGAACCCGGATCCCGAGCGATAGACATCGATGCGACCTGTGTCAGGTGCAAAATTGTTCTGTGGGTCCTCTGTGGTGATGCGGCACTGGATGGCGAAGCCACGAGGCTGGACGCTCGCCTGGCTAGGTATCCCCACTTCAGGTGAGTTAAGGGCATAGCCCTGAGCGATCATGATTTGGCTTTGCACGATATCGATGCCCGTGATCATCTCTGTAACCGTATGCTCCACCTGGATTCTCGGGTTCATCTCGATAAAGTAGTGGTCGCCATTTTTATCCACGAGGAACTCACAGGTTCCTGCATTTCGGTATTTTACAGCACCTGCGATCTTTAAGGCATCTGCACAGATGCTCAGTCGTTTTTCATCTGTCAGTGTAAAGGCCGGTGCGTACTCCACCACCTTCTGATGACGTCTTTGAATCGAGCAATCGCGTTCATAAAGATGCACCAAATCCCCGTAGTTGTCACCGAGCACCTGTACCTCGATATGCTTCGGCGCTTCCAGGAACTTCTCGATGAACACATCCTCCACACCAAAGGCTTTGCGTGCTTCGCTTTTCGCGTTTTGATACTCTCTAACGAGGTCTTCTGGGTGTCTGACGATACGCATACCACGTCCACCGCCCCCTGCAGAAGCCTTTAGTATCACAGGGTACCCACAGACCTCTGCCGCCTCCAGCGCTTCCTCATCCGTCTGGATGGGCTTCTCGATGCCAGGGATAACAGGAACGCCTACACTGATGGCCACCTGCTTCGATTTGATCTTATCGCCTAACCGGTTCATCATGTCAGCATTTGGTCCGATAAACACGATGCCAGCTTCCTCACATTTTTTTGCGAACTCTGGATTTTCCGAGAGGAAACCATAGCCCGGGTGGATAGCATCCACGCCTTTCTTCTTCGCCAGCTGGATAATTTCCTCGATATTCAAGTACGCGTCGATGGGGCTCTTACCTTTTCCCACCTGATACGATTCATCTGCCTTCGTTCTAAACAGGGACGCTTTATCCTCCTCTGAATAGATGGCTACCGTTCTAATACCAAGCTCGTGACATGCTCTAAATACCCTAATGGCGATCTCGCCGCGGTTAGCCACGAGAACCCTTTTAAATCTATGCATAAATATTCCTCCATAAGTCACTTTTCGAGTTTTTTATATACTATTATGCCACATGTTAAGAAAAAGTCACGAACTTTTTCCGAATAAATTTATTTATATTACGTATTTTGGGTATCTAAATATTCTATAATTAAAAATAACAAATCATTTATGCACCAAAATAAAATATCAACTATTAATAAAGGAGAAAATCCGGATGAATCATTTATTCACACCTATTACATTAAAATCCATGACCCTTAGAAACCGCATCGTCATGGCACCCATGTGCATGTACAGCTCTGATCAAACAGGTTTTGTTAAACCCTTTCACCTGACGCACTACGAAACCCGCGCCATGGGCGGTACAGCACTGGTCATCCTAGAAGCCACTGCAGTAGAGGCAAGGGGCCGCATCTCCGCTGAAGACCTGGGCATTTGGAGTGATGCACATGTGGAAGGCTTAAAGCAGCTCACAGAAGTCATCCATCGCCATGGTGCAAAAGCTGGGATTCAGCTAGCTCATGCCGGACGAAAATGTGGCGTTCCCTCAGAAGACATGATCGCGCCATCTCCTGTTTGGTTCGAGGAAGCAGAACCCTCTTATCGCCTGCCGCGCGAAATGAATTCAGGTGATATCCATACCGTAATCGAAGCGTTCAAGCAGGCAGCGAGACGTGCCCATGAAGCAGGCTTCGATTTCATCGAACTCCACGGCGCACACGGCTACCTCATCAACGAGTATTTATCGCCCCTCACCAACTTCCGTAAAGATCAATATGCTGATGGGACGTTATTTTTAGAAGAAATCTTAACCGCTGTCCATAGCGTATGGCCATCCCATCTCCCGGTAGGACTTCGCATATCGGCAGAGGACTACGCAGAGGGTGGCAACCTACCAGAGTACCTGGCAGAGAAAATCAACCGCGTGATGAAGAAAATGCCCGAGGGCCAAGGCATCGATCTGATCAACGTCAGCTCAGGCGGCGTCGTTCCCGCGCGAATTAACGTTTTCGATGGCTATCAAACCCGCCATGCAGAAATCGTTAGACAGCTCACACAAATCCCCGTCATGTCGGGTGGCCGCATCAAAACCGCCGAGATGGCCGACGAAATCATCCGCAACAACCGCGCCGAACTCGTCTTCCTCGGACGCCAGCTCCTCATCGATCCCTACTTCCCACTACACGCCGCCGTCACCTTAAAACAGGAAATCGACTACGCACCGGTGGCGTATGAAAGGTGGAAAACAGGGCGGTAAAATCACTAAAAAGCGCTTAAATTTCGAATCCGATTTTAGTTCTTATCCCCCTTCACAAACCACTGATAATCGTTTATGTTTCATTATATGCAAAGCAAATACTCATAAACAATGTATATTTGGCGGCTGTGCCAACGCGACGCTTGGATTTCACCGCCTAAATTAGCAAAAATAGAAGGATTTGTTTCAAATTGTTGATTTGAAACACCACTATAATAAAGACTATTTTATCCCATTAAGGAATGAAATAGTCTTTTGTTTTGCATTTGATGTAGTTAATTGTATTTAGTTCATTTGTATTAAACTACTGATCAGTTACATAGCAAATAATGTAAGTGCGATTTCACTATTTCTGCTTCAGATCCTGCATGGAGCGGTTTCATGAGGATGCCCATGTCGTTCGAAATTAGCGAGACACAGCGAAAATGACTGTCTGAGCGCAGCGAGTTTCGTTTTCGCGTCGAACGTTCGCAAACGGGATGCATCCGAATGACTTAAGCGAAGTGTAGGATGCTGAAGTAGAAATGAATTTCAAATCGCCTTGCACTTGTTTCGTTTTCGCGTCGAGCGTTCGCAAACGGGATGCATCCGAATGACTTAAGCGAAGTGTAGGATGCTGAAGTAGAAATGAATTTCAAATCGCCTTGCACTTGTTTCGTTTTCGCATCTCACGTTCGCAAACGGGATGCATCCGAATGACTTAAGCGAAATGTAGGCGTCTGAAGTAGAAATCAGCGGTCACTAATCTTCACATACGGTACATCGAGGATGTCTGATTGGTAGGCGGGGCGCATGATTTTCTTATCGCTGACCACCTGCTCGAGTCGATGGGCGCACCAGCCTGAAATTCTGGCCGCAGCAAATAGAGGGGTATAGAGGTCGCTGGGAATGTTCAGCATTTCGTATACGAACCCGCTGTATAGGTCGACGTTTGCACAGATGACGCCCTTTTCTCCGCGCATTTCTCTGAAGAGCTCTTTTGTGAGGCGCTCGATATTTTCGTATAAAGCAAAGGTCGCCACGGCTTCTGGACCTTTTTCTTCGGCGAGAATACGCGCTTTATCCTTTAACAGGATGGCGCGGGGATCTGATAAGGTATAGACGGCGTGTCCCATGCCGTAGATGAGTCCTTCCTTATCGAAAACTTCCTTTAATAGCATCTTTTTAAGGTAGTCCTTTACCGATGCGGGATCACGCCAGTTGCCTGCGTGGGCTTTAATGTCATCTATCATGAGATTGACCATGGCGTTAGCGCCACCATGCTTAGGACCTTTAAGGGAACCCACGGCTGTGCTGATGGCGGAATAGGTGTCCGTGCCACTGGAGGAAACCACGTGGATGGCGAATGCGGAATTGTTACCACCGCCGTGCTCTGCATGGATGACCATCATCAGATCCAGTGTCTCTGCCTCGGTTCGGGTATAGCGGCTATCCGGGCGCGTGAGCACCAGTAGGTTTTCAGCAGTGCTGAGCTTCGGATTAGGCGAATGGATGTAGAGGCTCTTCTTATCAAAATAATGCGCCTTTGCCTGATAGCCATAGCTGATGATCGTGGGAAATAGACCGATCATCTGGATGCTTTGACGCATGATGTTTTGCGTGCTGATGTCATCGGGATTTTGATCGTGAGAGTAAAGTACCAGGACACTTCTTTGGAGCTTGTTCATGATGTCCTTACTGGGGATTCTGAGAATCATGTTTTCAGTGAAGCCCTCAGGGAGCTCTCTACAGCTACCGAGAAGGTGTTCAAAGGCGTGAAGCTGTTCCATATCCGGGAGCTCACCCACCAGTAGCAAATAGGCGATTTCTTCGTAACCAAATCGGCCTTCTGACTGGAAGCCGTTCACGAGGTCCACGATATTATAGCCCCTGTAGTAAAGCCGTCCTTCATCTGGATGCTTCACACCGTCTATGAGCTTATATCCTTCGACGTTACCGACCTCAGTAAGTCCGACGAGGACGCCTGTACCGTTTGGATTTCTAAGTCCCCTTCGCACATCGTATTTCTGATAAAGTGCTTCGGGTATTTTATCGTTAATTTCGGCCTTTTTCGCCAGCTCACTGATGAGGGCGAGGGCTGCGTCGTCGTGCCTATTCTTCATCTGAATCACCTCCGGTGGCAAGTGCCTTTAAGATGGCGTCTGTGAACTGAGTGGTGGCGCAGCGGCCACCCAAATCTGCTGTATGATTCGCAGGATTACTTAACACGGTGTTGATGGCGGTTCTTAACGCTTTCGCCGCATCATGCTCACCAAGGTAATCCAGCATCATGGCGCTGGAGAGGAGCATGGCGGTGGGGTTCGCTTTGTTTTTCCCTGCGATGTCCGGCGCACTGCCGTGGACGGGTTCGAACATGGCCGTGTCGTGTCCTATATTGGCACCAGGAACGAGTCCTAAGCCCCCCACAAGTCCAGCGCATAAGTCCGAGAGGATGTCGCCATAAAGGTTCGTGGTGACGATGATGTCAAACTGGTTCGGATCCATGACCAGCTGCATGCACATGTTATCCACGATGAGGTCTTCGAAGTGGATGTCGGGATAGCCTTTTGCAAGTGCTCTGCCGACTTCTAAAAAGAGGCCGTCGGTTTCCTTCATGATGTTCGCCTTATGCACCAGGGTCACCTTTCTGCGGTGATGCGTCTTTGCATAGTCGAATGCCGCAAGGATGATGCGCTCAGAAGCCGCTCTCGTGATGACCTTCAGCGAATGGCGCGTGTCTTCGTCCACATGGGTTTCCACGCCGGCATAGAGGTCTTCCGTGTTTTCTCTAAAGATCACCAGGTCGAGGGCTTCGTATTTACCGAGCACGCCACTGATGCTGAGGATCGGACGGATGTTGCAGAAGAGGTCGTATTTTTTTCTGAGGCTGACGTTGATGCTTCTGAAACCTTCTCCCACGGGGGTAGTGATGGGACCTTTAAGGATCACGCGCGTCTTTTCGATGGATTCATAGACCGCTTCTGGCACTAGACTGCCTGTGGTTTTCAGTGTTTCCAGTCCTGCGTTTACCTCGTCGAAAACGAGGTCAGGAACGAGGTGACCCAGTACGCGTTTCGCGCTTTCTGTGACCTCTGGACCGATGCCATCGCCCTTAATCAGAGTGACAGTCCGTTTCGGATGGGCCACTGTGGTCTTCTCCGCATATTGTGATTTAATGAAGTTGATGAGACCACCCGCCCTTAAAATGCTAAGGTCCTCTGGCGTTCCTGATATTTTAACCATAACTGGAACTTCACCAGGTTTAAGCGTGAGGGGGAATCCCCCTATTAGCGCTTGGTCATCTAGCGCGCGTAATCCGGATAGGCTTAGCTGCATCCCCAGCTCAAAACGCTGATAATCATCTGGATTGATAAAGACTAGGGGGAGTATCCCCGAGTTGATCAAATTCGCTTTATGGATACGGGCAAAGGATTTCGCCAGCACCGCCTTAATGCCTAAATAAAGTGGCACCAATGCCGCATGCTCGCGGCTGGAGCCCTGTCCATAGTTCTCTCCGCCGATGATGACACCCCCACTGCTGGCCTTCGCTCTGGCATAAAAGGCCGTATCAATCCCTTCGAAGCAGTGCTTGCTCAGCTCAGGAATGTTTGACCTTAAGGGAAGAAGCTGTGCACTGGATGGCACGATGTCATCTGTGGTGATGTTATCCTGCGTCACTAATAGAACCTCTAAAGACAGTTCATTCTCCAGGGGCTTGTTCAGTGGAAATGGTTGAATATTAGGTCCCATAACCACTTCGCCCTTATGACTCGGCGCGATAAAGTAGCTACTGTGAACTTCATAGATGTCAGGATGCAACACTGAAAGGATCGATGGTTCAGACTTCAGCTCGCTTGGGCAGGTAAGCACACCCGTAAGCGCTGACAGTGCAGCGGTTTCTGGACTTACCAGATACACGGAGGCCGATTCGGTTCCGCATCTGCCCTTAAAATTACGGTTAAAGGTTCTCAGTGATATCGCCTCTGTTTTCGGCGCTTGCCCCATCCCGATACACGGACCACAGGAAGCCTCTAAAATTCTCGCACCCGCAGCGATGAGATCACCTAACGCGCCATTATCTGCCATCATCTTTAGGATGTTGCTTGATCCCGGTGAAATGACGAGGCTTACGTCCTCAGCCACTTTCTTTCCTTTTAATATTTGCGCCACGCGCATCAAATCTTCATAGGAGGAGTTCGTACAGCTACCGATGGCCACCTGATCCACCTTGATGGGACCGATGTCCGTCACCGCTTCCACGAAGTCCGGGCTGTGAGGTTTCGCAGCCATAGGTGTCAGTGAGCTAAGATCGATGTCGATCACCGCATCATATTCCGCACCTAAATCCGCAGATAGTGGCTCGTAATCCTCAGGACGCCCCTGACGCGTAAAGTACTCCAGCGTTCGCGCATCTGATGGAAAAATCGAAGTGGTTGCCCCTAGCTCCGCCCCCATGTTGGTGATGGTGGCCCGTTCTGTCACTGATAGCGTGACCACACCATCCCCATAATATTCCATAATGGCACCGACGCCGCCTTTAACCGACAGCTTTCCTAAGAGCGTGAGAATCACGTCCTTCGCACTAACCCAAGGCTTAAGCTTACCCGTAAGTTTTACGCCGATAATTCGCGGTTGTTTAATTTTATAAGTCCCGTAGGCCATGCCCACTGCCACGTCCAGACCACCTGCTCCCATGGCCAGCATCCCCACTGCGCCACAGGTCGGTGTATGTGAATCCGAACCGATGAGCACCTTACCGGGCCTCGAGAACCGCTCCAGATGAAGTTGATGGCAAATCCCGTTACCTGGTTTAGAGTAGAGCACGCCCATTTTATTCGCCACACTTCTAATAAAGGCGTGGTCGTCTGCATTTTCGAAGCCTGCCTGAAGCATGTTATGATCGATATACGCCACCGAGCATTCCGTTTTAATACGGTCGACGCCTAGCGCCAGAAGCTGCAGGTACACCATAGTTCCAGTGCTGTCCTGCGTCAGCGTTTGATCCACCTTGAGTACCACATCGTCTATTTGGCGAGAGATTTCATGTGAATCGATAATTTTTTGTGCCAATGTTTTCTTCATCACACACATCCTTTGTATTTTTGTATACAATTATACGTTTCATTATATAGGTTGTCAATTTGGTTTTTTACAAGTTCATATAAACTTTATTTTTTATGTATTAGACGCTTGACAGGCATCGAAAAGAAGCGTAAATTTAACTTAGTTAAATATTTTAACTTAGTTAAATAATCAAAATTTTAACCATCGATAATCACTCGTGAAAGGATAACCCATGGCGAACATAAAATCCTCAAAAAGAGCCGAGACACAGCGCGTTTTACTGGAAGCGGCGAAATCCATCGTCCTAAGCGACGGTCACGAAGCCGTCACCGTCAGGCGTGTCGCCGACCTCACAGGGTATTCATACCCCATTATGTACCATTATTTCAAAGACTTAAATGCTTTATTATGGACCCTACGAATTGAAATGATCGGCGATATGGTGATGGACTTAAAGGAAGCCACGCCTACACCGACAGGTGCCCATAAGGCGGCGCTCATCTCTCAAATTAAAGAGATTTTTCACCTTTATGCGCAGTATTTTTTTAAACACCCCACTGTGTTCCGATTTTTCTACTTTCATAATTTTAGTAAGCCCGAAGACGACCAGGAGTATGCGATGCTGGAGGCTAGCTTTACAGAAGGCTGGTTTGAAACCTTCGGCGGGCTTGTGAAGCTCGGTGTCCTATCAGCGGAGACCGTCGAAATCGTGGCGAAGACCATCATCTATTCACTGGAGGGCATGATCATGCTTTCCCTTTCAAAAAACGGCAGTTTAACAGAGAACGATGTCTATGAAGAGCTGAATCAATTGATTTCATATCTATTAAAAATGGAGGGTTAAAAAATGAACATTCAAATCATCGCCCATTCTCAAACCGGCAACAGCTTGCATGTGGCAAACACCATCAAGACAAATTTCGAGCAGCTTGGTCATACCGTCGCACTGACACACATCCAGTCCTCTGACGAACGGAGCATGGATCCAAACAACATCAAAATCAATAAGGCCCCGGTCATCAAGGAGGCGGATCTCCTGGTTTTCGGTGGCCCCGTCAGAGGTTTCGCCGCATCGCCTGGCATCATGAAAGCCATTACCTCTGTGGAGGGACTTAAGGGCAAGCGCTGTGTCCTGTACACCACTGAGTTCTTCCCTCTAAATGTCATGGGTGGAAATCAAGCGGTGCGCATGATGACGCGAGAAATCGAAGCACGCGGCGGAAAAGTGGTGCATGCGGCTAAAATACATTGGTACAACTGGGGCAGGGAAATCAAAATCATCAAGCTGGTGCGCGACATTAAAGCCCTATTATAGGAGGTCGTCATGAACCCATCCGCTTTATCGCCTTCCGTGGACTGGAAACCCCTCTTTAGATTTACTTGGTGGTGCGCAGTGGCGATGCTGGCGCTGATCCCCGTCCAAGTGGTCATCTACTTGGTCTCACCACCCCCTGAGTCAGTGACAGGATTTTTCGAGCTATTTCGGGAAAATTGGTTGCTCGGTTTGCTCAGTCTAGATTTACTCTACCTATTTAATAATACGCTGATTATCTTCATCTATCTTTCGCTGTCCATCATGCTGTGGCCCACCGCGCCAAAACGGTCGTTAGTGGCGCTGGTACTAGGGATTATCGGTATCACGCTTTATTATACCACCAATCCCAGCTTCGAGTTTTGGTCACTTAGTACCCACTATTTCGCTGCCCCTGAGGCGTCGAAATTTATCTACCTCGCAGCAGGTGAAGGGTTGTTTGCCGGGTATACCGGAACGGCCTTTAACGTCTATTATCTCTTAAACGCCTTCGTTTTACTGCTTTATGCCTGGGCGCTGCTTGAGAATCCCAAATATAAAAAAAGCCTCGGCTATTTTGGTTTAGCGTCGGCTATTTTGATGAGCATTCCCTCTTCTGCTGGCGTGCTCGGACTTATTTTTTCACTGCTTTCTCTAATTCCTTGGATCGGATTCGTAGGACTGTTATTAAAGCCGCTTAGGTCAGCTGATTAAGTCTTCTCTGAAGCATGTAGAGCATGGTGACACAGAAGACGATAAATGCTGGGAAAATTCCCGTTCCCGTTTTATCCAGAACGATGCCCAGTAGCGGCGGGAAGACGGCGATGCCCACATAAGCGGCCGTCATTTGAAAACCGATGATGGATTGGGCGGCCTCAGCACCGAAGCGTTTCGGCGTTTCATGTACCATCCCTGGAAACACAGGGGCGAAGCCTAGCCCGATGAGCATAAAGGCGGCAGTGGCGATCAGCGCACTCTTCGAGAAGATCAGGAGGACCGCTCCGAGAAACGCGATGCCGATTCCCAGCCTGATAAGGCTTCGATTATCCATCTTAAAGGAGATGAAGCCTGAGAGAATTCGACCGGCAGTGATGCCGCCATAGTAGATGGCCACGCTTCTGGCTGCATTTTCAAGTGTCATCTTGCCCGTCTCCACCAGATAGCTGGCGCCCCATAATCCCATGGCGTATTCACCTGCACAGTAAAACAGGAAGATCAAAAGCGCAAATGGTACCCCTTTTCGTCTAAGCACATTTTGCTTAGGGTCTGTGGGTGCCGTTTCTGTTTCTGAGGGTGCATTCAGTGGATGGGTCTTCGCATGGAGTCCCCACAGCGGTAAGCTTATCAGGATGATAAAGGCCAGTGCCAGCTGGATTCCGGCCACGGTGAGATAACCGCCACGCCAAGAGCCCGAATTGCCCATGATGGCGGCCATAAGCACCGGTCCAGCGGTTGCGCCCAATCCCCAAAAGGAGTGAAGCCAGTTCATGTGATGGGCTTTAAAGTGAAGCGCTACATAGTGGTTTAGGGCAGTGTCCACGGAACCTGCGCCGAAGCCTAACGGTAAGGCGAGGACGATAAACCAAGCGTAGGAAGGTGCCAGACCATTTCCCAGTAACGCCAGTCCCGTCATCAGACCGCTGATTAAAGTGATTTTCCCTTCGCCGAAGCGTTTAATCAGTTTCCCGCTGAGCAAGCTGCTGGCGATGGTCCCGACGGTGACGACGATGGAGATGATGCCCGCCGCGTCCAGTGCGAGGTCAAAATCACCTCTTATGATGGGCCAAGCGACCCCTAAAAGCGCATCGGGGAGTCCGAGGCTGATAAATGCGGAATAAATGATAAGTAATAAGATCGTGGTTGCCATGTCGCCTCCTAAGGTGTTTGTTCATGTATATAGTAACCGATGAGTAGGTCGACCATCAGGCCATAGCTTCTGACGCCCTCTTCCTGTCGGTTTGCTTTCAAATAGGTGTCGTTTACGCGATCTGCTGTTTCAGTAGCCTGCCCTTCATAGGCATCCCAAAAACGCGAGTAACTGATGACGTCGCGGCTGAGCCCCTCTGAATAAGTGTCTCTCAGCGTCATGGCCAAATCGGCATCCTGCCTGTAAAGGGCGTTCATGCTATAGATCAGCGCCATGACAGTGCCCGAATACTTAAAATCCCGATCTGGATGCGCCATGGCCGCCAAATATGCGATGAAGTTCGCTTCATCCTCTGGGGCAATCCCACGTTGATGTGCCATTTCGTGTAGCGTCGTGGCGGGCAACAAAAGGTCTGGGATGAGAATGTTCACATTGGCCTCCGCCGTAAAGGGAAAATAAACCCCTGTAATCCCGGTGTATAGCATGGCTTCTGATGCAAGGACCGGCTTCGGTTTCCCGTAAAGACCGCTCAGGGACTTCACCTGCTCCCCAAGAACGTCGTAGCCCTTATAGGCGCGGGTAAAGATTTCCTTATAGGTGCCAGTGATGGTCATCACGCCCTGATCATCCTCCATCTGGTGGACGCGCAGCGCGTTCGCCTGCTTAATCAGCGATTCCGTCAGGGCATAGAGCTCCTCCTTCGCATAGGGACGCACTTCAAAGCCCATGGTCACAGCGATGGACTGCCTGTGATAATTAAATCCCCAAAGTGTCATAAAGAGGATATAAAGCACGCAAATATACTGGGACAGTCTCAGAACGCTCTTAAAAAAGCCGCCTTTAAAGAGCTTGACCAGCAATATCAGTGCCACGATGGGAACCGCCACTGCATGGGCATAGACGATCATCTCCCCTAAGGAGAGCTTCAACCACCCCGTCCCCAGACTGAGCAAGCTGATGGTCCATTTATTCAGTGTCGTGGCGAAAAAGCGCTCGTAACCGGCCTGCTGATGGGGGATATTCTCACTAATGGCCAGCACCAAAAGCGCGATCAAAAAAGGAATCAACTCTTTTAGGATCACGTCGCCATTCAGCGGTTTTCTAGGTTTTCCGTTTTGGGGCATAGGGGTTTGTTCCATACAGGGTCTCCTTTAGGGACGGCGAACTAATCGATATAAAAGCATGGTCCGTGGCTCGTCGATTTCTGGGTCGACCTCCACTGCGATGCCGAGGTGACGAAAGCCTGATTTCTCTAAGAGCTTTCTCGAAGGGGCGTTATCCTCATGGGTGATGCCATCGATGATTTCGAAGTCCTCTTGGTCCGCCAGCCAGTGGAGCACTGAAAGCACCGCTTCAGTTCCATAGCCCTTCCCATGTTCGGACGGCAGGATTTCGAAGCCTATTTCCGCATGCGTTTTAAATTTTTGAAAGTTCCATAGGCAAACCGTACCGATGACCGCCTCTGAGTCCTTTAACGCGATGCCCCAGAAAAAGGCCTCGCCATTTGCGATGTCCTTTTCCACAGCCTTTATAAAATTACGCGCACGCGCCACAGTGGCATACGGTTTGATATCGACGTATTTGAACGTTTCCGGATGAGAACGAAGTTTAAAAATGGCGTCTTCATCCTCTACTCGAAGCGGTCGAAGTATTAGTCGTTCGCTTTCAAGGACCGGATGATTTGGGGCTGCTTTGGGTTTAGGTGTCATAAGCCTCTCTTTTTGTTTCGTTAGCCGAAACTTTATCATTTTTTCTAGATCACATCAATGCTATAATTATAACATAACCTTTTGGTAAATGGAGGATGAAACATGCTAAACTTGATCGAAGAGATGACCACCGCCTTTGGACCTTCCGGCTTTGAAGAAGATGTCGTCGCAGTGGTTAAAAGGCACCTGGCATCCTACGCAGCCTATATGGATGTGGAGGTGGACGCCATGCATAATGTCTATCTCAAACTTAAAACCAACACTGGAAAACGCAAAACCGTGATGCTGGATGCCCATCTGGATGAAGTGGGCTTCATGGTTCAAAGCATTCGTGCCAATGGCTTAATCAGCATCGCACCTCTGGGTGGCTGGGTTCCTACTAATATTCCCGCACACACCGTTATGATCAAGACCGAAAACGGTCAGCTGGTCCGCGGCATCGTCGCATCGAAGCCTCCGCACTTCATGACTGAAAAAGAGAAAGCAGCCCCTCTGGAAATGGAATCGCTGCTCATCGATGTGGGGGTCACCACGCGTTCGGAGGTCACTGATTTACTAGGCATTCAGGTGGGCGATCCCATCGCACCAGAGGTGGGGTTCAGTTATAATCCCGCTACGGATATCCTGTTCGGAAAAGCCTTTGATAACCGCCTCGGCTGTGTGGCCGTCATCGAAGCCATGAAACGCCTTTCAGAAAACGGCGATCCTGGAGTGGATGTCATCGGCGCATTGGCTTCTCAGGAAGAAGTGGGCACCCGTGGCGCTCACGTCACCAGCCAAGTGGTGAAGCCCGATTACGCCATCGTATTCGAAGGGTCTCCTGCAGACGACCTTTATTTCGACAGTTATACCACGCAATGCGCCCTTACCAAAGGAACGCAAATCCGTCATCTCGATTCAAGCTATGTCAGTCACCGCGGCTTCATCAATCACGCAAAGGCCATCGCTGACCGCGAGGGAATCCCTTATCAAAGTGCCGTCAGACTTAAGGGCGGAACGAACGCAGGCCGCATCCACACAGAGGGCAAAGCCGTACCCGTGCTCGTGCTCGGCGTGCCATCGCGTTACGTTCATACCCATTATAACTACAGCGCCATGACCGATCTGGAAGCCACGATTAGTCTGGGCGTCGCTGTTGCGGCGTCACTGGTATACGGATTATAAATGAAGCACTAAATGAATAAAAGGAGCTGTTACAATCATCACTTCTGAGGATTGTATCAGCTCCTTATTTTAAGTCATTATTCTAAACGATTCGCGTGCCATGCACCTCGGTTATACCCGTCAGCCTTATGATTTCTTCATAGTTTCCAGCAGTCACGCCACCGCCTGCTAGGATGGCGATTCGACCGTTTGCCTGCGCTAGCAGGGACTTGATTTGCGCAGCACCATCCATGGCGGAGGATGAACCGCCTTTAGTGAGCACCCGGTCAACACCGAGTATGATGAGCTGCTCTAATGCTTCAGACTGATTTTCAATCTGATCAAACGCCATGTGAAACACCACCTGAAGCGGCTTGGCAGCAAATATCAGAAGCTGCATTTGCTTCATATCGATCGTGTTTTCTGGTGTCAATACACCAAAAACGACGCCTTCCAGCCCGATGGTTTTACAGATTTCGATATCGCTGAGCATAATCCTAATTTCTTCCTCAGAATAGCAGAAGTTTCCACCACGCGGGCGAATCATCACCATGCTTGGTATGTCGAGTCGCTGCTTACAGGCCTTTAATGTCCCATAGCTCGGCGTGGTTCCCCCTTCCGCGAGGTTGTCGCATAGCTCGATGCGATGTGCACCTCTACGCTGCGCTTCGTAAGCTTCGTTAAAATTACCCACACACGCTTCTTTGAGGACCATTAATCGTGTACCGCCTCTAAAATTGCCTTGAGCTGTTCCTCAAGCCCTTCTGAGCCTTCACCCTCTACGAGGATTTCCAGCGTATCGTTTTCTCTGAGCGCCATACTCATGATGGACATGATGGATTTTCCGTTATATCGCTTTTCGTTCTTAATCAGCGTCACCGTGCCTGCAAATTTTGATGCCAAATCCACAAAGATGCTTGCCGGACGGGCATGAATCCCACTTCTATTTTTTATCGTTACGTGTACCATTTCTCCTCCTAGGTGTTTACTTCAATTAATGCCGCCTCAGACGGATTTATGCCGAAATTGACCTTTAGCGATTTCACTTTTTCTTTATTGGTAATGACCACCGGCGTAATGGCCGATTTGGCTTTAAGCTTTACGAGAGCAAGGTCCACTTCGATAATCGGCGTTCCCGCGGTGACCTTCGTGTCCACCTCAACAAGTCTTTTAAAGCCCTCACCCTTCATTTCCACCGTATCGATGCCGATGTGCACCAGCACCTCTAATCCGGAATCGGTGACGATCCCAAACGCGTGATTTGTGGGAAAGATTTGAACCACTACGCCTGTCACTGGCGCGATCACCACGCCTTCAGAAGGAATCACCGCGTAGCCGTCACCTAGCATGCGCTGTGAGAATACGGCATCAGGGACTTGATCTAGACCCACCACTTCGCCCTTCATGGCTGGGAGTAATACTTCACCTTTTTTCTTAAACAATCCAAACATTTTAATTCCTTTCTTATATGTCTCTGTCTATTGAGCACAGTTAAATCTAATGGTTCCGATTGCTCTATCATAAGTCAAATTTCATGAAGCTTTGGCCCATGATAGAAGAATCGGAAGGTCCGTTTCTTCTATTTTATCATATTTTATTTCATCTTTTTCATTTCCTCTGCGATAAGCTCCGCATGGGTTCCGACGACGATTTGAACGTTTTTATTATTCGGTTTTAGAATCCCTGCTGCGCCAAGTCTTTTAACAGCGGCTTCATCTACGAGTGAAGCATCCTTAAGTGTCAAACGGAGACGTGTGATGCATGAATCCACTTCGACGATGTTTTCAGCGCCGCCGATGGCTTTAAAGTAGCCTCTCGCCACCTCTGAAACGCCCATTTCACTGATAATGGCTTCGCCCTCTTCAGATTCTTCATCCATACGACCAGGTGTCGGGATGTTGAATTTCGTGATCATGAAACGGAAAATGAAGTAATAAACGGCCGCAAACGCTAAGCCTAATGGAATAATCAAAAGCCCCTTCGTCGCGAGATGCATGTTTAAAAGGTAGTCGATCAGGCCCGCAGAGAAACCGAAGCCGTGGAGAATTCCTAACATTTGTGTGAGTGCCAATGAAAGACCGGTGAGCACCGCATGGACGAGGTATAACGCAGGTGCGATGTACACGAACAGGAACTCGATCGGTTCAGTAATCCCTGTTAAGAACGAGGTGAAGGCGATGGAGATAAACATCCCCGCAACAGCCTTACGGTTTTCTTTCTTAGCCGTGTGGTACATCGCTAAGCATGCTGCTGGTAAGCCGAACATCATCATCGGGAAGAAGCCTGCCATGTAGATGCCTGCAGTTGGATCCCCTGCAAAGTAACGCCAGAGGTCGCCGTTGACGATTTCACCAGCTGCATTTGTAAATGAACCGAAGGTGAACCAGAAGATCGAGTTAAGAACATGGTGTAAGCCCACTGGAATTAAAAGGCGGTTACCGAAACCAAAGAAGAAGGTTCCGACTTCACCCGCATTAATCGCGGCATTACCGATGGCATCGATGCCACTTTGAATCGGTGGCCATACGAGACCGAAGAGAATACCCATGGCCACTGCAGCAAATGAAGTGATGATAGGAACGAAACGCTTACCTCCAAAGAAGCCAAGAAATTCTGGCAGCTTGATGTTATGGTATTTGTTATAAAGGGCACCTGCGATAACCCCCATGATGATCCCCACCATTACGCCCGTGTTAATGTCAGGGTTAATGACCGTGTAGACGTTTTTAGCCACGAGAACGCCGATAGCGCCTGCAAGTGCTGCCGCTCCATGGTTATCCTTAGCAAGTCCTAATGCGATACCGATACCGAAAAGTAGATAAAGATTATCAAAGATTGCGCCACCCGCATTCAGCATGATTTGAGCGACGATCCCCTCGATTCCTGGTACGCCTGCGCCGAGACGTAAAAGAATCGCTGCGGCTGGCATGACTGCGATAGGCAGCATCAACGCTTTACCAACCTTTTGTAGTTTCCCGAAAAAATTACCCATAATGTTCCCTCCTGAAAAATAAGTGCATCTTCTATTCAATGGCATTTCGCCAGATGAACCACTCTGATTATAGACAAAAAAAAGCATGAGTCGGCGATGAAACAGGGGTTTCATGCGACTCATGCCTGATCGAATCAGTAACACGTCACTTTAATCATTCTTTTTAATGGTGCGTTTAACACGGTTGATGTGGATGGCCATAAAGCCGACCTCATCCTCTGGTACCACGATATCTAAACTGCTTTCAATTCTTTCTTTTAGCTTAAGCGCTACCTCGAAGCTATCCTTCATATCGCGTTTTAATGTTTCCAGTAATGGATTTTCCACCTGATACCCGTTTGAAAGGCGGTCGATGGCACCACGTAGGTGCTGAATCAGCCGGCTATAGGTCAAATCCTTGGGAATCGTCAGTCCCAGCATGGTTTCGATGATCTCCACCAGCTCCTTGATGAGTCTGGTGATTTTCACGGATTCCTTAACATCTTTCTGCTGCCTTGCCGCACTTAAGTGAAGTGCGATGAAGGCAACCTCATCTTCGACGATTTCGATTCCAAGCGCTGTTTGGATCATACGCTGGGCTGTGAGGCCCATTTCAAATTCCTGAGGATATAGCATCTTGATTTCATCTAAAAACGGGTTATGGATTTCCATGCCTGTTTTGATCCGCTCAAGTGCGAACCCGATATGATCCGTCAGGACGATATGAACGCGCTGATGCAAAGGTCCTAGTATAGTAGCCGCCATATGGATGATTTCACTGCAGATGGCCAACACCTGTTCGTCAATCTGCCCTATCAGCGTCAGATACTCACTCTTTAGCTTATCATCATAGGTGAAAAATAGTTTTTCGACCTGTTCAGGCGCAATCTCTTGCGTTTCACCTTGCTTTTTCCCGAACCCGATGCCCTTCCCCACAAGAACCGCTTCTTGCTTCGTTTCTTTATTAAGGACGAGAATGGCGTTATTGTTATATATTTTTAGAATTTGATATCGATGCATGATGTCTCCTAGAAAAAATAAAAGCACGAACAAAAAGCAAACGCTTTTGGTTCATGCCTGATTGAACAGTAACATACCATCTCTTTACATTCACATGTTAACAGAATGTAAAATGACTGTCAAGCCCCTAAAACCATTAAACTTTATTATTCGATCCACCTGGTTTTTGATGTTTTTTAGGCTTGCTGCTGACGCCCTTGCCTTTATCAGGTCGGACGCTACCGTGTTGCTGCTGTTGCTCTTTCTTCTTTTCGAGAATCTTTTTCATCATCTCCATCGTCTTATCTGACATGTCCGTGCTCCTTTCTGATATTCTTAAGAATATTGTAGCGCAAAAACCGTCAGTTGAAAATGGATTAATTTCCGTATTTTAGCGTGGCATCGCCAACATTTACACTGAGGTCGATGGTAAACTCTGAACCTTCACCTTCAACCGTATAAAGGCTCTTCGATTTTTTAAACGCCATGTCATCCAGGTTGAGCTTCGAAGTAAATTCTACCGTACTTGCATCCAGTGTAATCGGATGATTTTTTGGTAAGATGAGCTCGATATCCCCCACATCCGCCTTAGTGCTAATCTTTACAGGATCCTCGTAGGTTCCAGTAAACGATGCATTTACACTACCGACATTTGTTTTCGCTTCCACATCAAGTGCGCTAGACACTTTTCCATCGAACGCCATGACCACCTCACCTGTGTTGCTTTCTGCGAACACCGTCTCAAGTGCTTCACTGTCACCATCTAAAGTGATTTTTACATCGCCCACATCGGTGGTGGCTTTTACATAACTCAGCTTCTCTTGATCATCGGTTGCGTTTAAATGAATTTTACCCACATTACTGGAAGCATCGATTTCCATAAAAGTAATCCCGTCCATGTCCACTGAAAGATCGCCCACATCCAGGTTGACCACTAATACCACTTCCACATTTTCTGGTACCCTGATAACGGCTTCACTGTTTTGAGTACCTGCTGTAAGCTTTGGTTTTTTTGAATTTGCAAAGGTAAGTGCTAAAACGTCGCCTTTTTTGTCTTTATCCAGTTCTGCTAAAAGCTCATCGCGATTCGCGCTCTGATCATAAAGTAGCGTCGTTCCACCTGATGGGATAATCTCCACTTTGGATACCGTTAAATCCACGGTGAGCTCAATTCGGTCGATGCCATCGAGGTCTTCTGAGTAGGCCACTTTCTCGTTTAAGGTGTTATCGAACAATGAATTTTCTCCTGAATCGTTCGTCCAAAAGGTGCAGGATGTCAGTAAAGTGGCAAAAATAAGAATCAGTCCTAATCTTTTCATGATGTTTCTCCTCGTCCAATATGGTAATCTATAATTATCTAATACCCACATCATAACGGGTAAAGGTTAGGATTCCGTTAAATTCCGCTTAAGGTTGGCATAATTTTCACATTTTTTTCGGTTTTATAAAACCGCCAGGAGGTCCCCATGAAAAATGCGCACATGAAACAGCTTGTGCTTGTGCTTTTGATTTTATCGATGCTCATGTTATCGCTTACAGGATGTGCCGTTAACTCAGAGCCATTAAGCACCACTGATAGTACAACCGGTACACTCTCAGAATCGATATCAGAATCAGAACCCGTACTAGATGCACATGAAGAATGGGTCAAGTCCAATGTGGTGTCTTGGGGACTCGGAAAAAACTTCATCGACTACGTGGGAAATAACCGCGATTACGAGTGGTACGTGGACCAAGCCTTAACTGGCGATCATGCTGGGGCTAACTGTGGTCCCTCCTCAGTGGAAATGGCTGGACGATGGGCGGATGCCACTTTCGACCAAACAGCTGAAAATGCACGGAGTAAATTTAGACCGCTCGGTGGCTGGTGGTACAGTGATGATATCACCGGTAGTTTAGAGGCGTTCGACATCGATTATGAGGTCGTGGACATAAAAGATGCCTATACGCTAAGAAATATCATCGATTCCGGGCGAATCGCCATCGTGAACAACACCATGAACGGGATTCCCTTAGTTTCTGACGACGCATCACGTGTAAACCGATTCTATAGCTTCGATAGCGGCCACTACTTCATCGTCAAAGGCTATGTGCTGGTAGATAACCTCACCTACTTCGAAGTTTATGACCCGAACAACTGGGAAATGACTTACGATGATGGACAGGAAAAAGGAAAGGACCGCTATTATGAATCAGCAGTCCTTCTGAATTCTATTCTCGGTTGGTATCCATATGCCGTGATCATTAATCCTTCTGAATCGAACTAATAATCTACGCTTCTTCACACACTAAAGAACAAAAGCGAATAGCCTTAACACTTCGAAATAATCATCTGTTTCAAATTTAAGCGTCAGCGCATCCACCATTTTAGCACCGGGATAAAAGCCCTTTCGTGTGGCGAAGGTATGTTCCTTATAGGAGATTTCCACCTCGAAGTGCGCCGGTAATTGGTTTTTTCCTTGTACTTCATGGGACTTATCTTTAATGGCTTTTAACGCTTGTTCAGAGACCTCACTAATTTGTTTTAGCGTCAGTTTAGGCGCATAATTGATCGTCGTTCCTCCAAAACCGTCCTTCACTGCGACGGTTTTTATAGTGGGGTGTTGAAGTGTTGCCGCTTCGCAGAGCATCTTATCACCCGATAAAAATACCGTCGGTACGCCGACATGTGCTGCGGCATAGCTGTAAATCATAAACTCACTCGCGGGTTCACCATTGATTTTGATTTTCCACTGATTACCCGTCATGGTGTGTGATAAGGGATTCCCTGGGATACCTGCTGCACTATGATACCCGATGAACATGGCGGCGTCGAAGGTTGCGTCGATGCCATCCACCATGGCGTTTGGATGCCCACTCCAGCCCCTAATAATTTTTGCGATTTCAGGGAGCTGGCTCAAATCGATGTTCGTCGCAGAATTATGGGCATCTTTTATGACGATTTCCGTGGCACCCGCAGCGATGGCCCCTTCACATGCCGCAACCACTTCTTTCGTCATTTGCTCCACATGACGTCCATATGAGCTGTGGTTCAGGTTACATTCATCCCACAATGTCGTACCTGTTATTCCCTCCATGTCCACACTAATAAATACCTTCATAAAGTCCCTCCCATTTATTATTCCTTTTTATCGGTATCATGACCGTTTGGTTCGCCACTTTGCTGCTTAAACTCTTCCCATTTGTTTCGGGTCATATAAAGGAGCTGAAAGTTCTTGGTAATCGCATCTGGATACTTTTTAAAGAATCGTCCGTTTCGTTTGATGCGTGCCAGCAGCTCGCTGAACTTATTCGTAGATTGCTCGTTATCAGCCGCCCAAAGTCTTCCGCGCTCTTTTACATCCTCTATAAAGTCACCGAAAACCTGTAAGCCCTCATAGCGATAATAGACGATTTTTTCCTTGATGCTCTGTTTTGCTTCTTCTAAAAACGTTCTAAAGTGCTCCTGCTGCTCAGTGATGTTTTCAACCCGCGTGTTGAGCTGTTCCAGTACTTCTTCAGAAACTCTATGTAGCTTGATGACCACATTCCTTAAGTTCACCAGTTCATAAATGGTCAGTGCGACGTCGATGGCTAATACAAAATAGATTGCGGTTATGAGCCGATTCATCATGACTTCAGAAAACTGATGATAAATACTGAGAATCGGCGTATTAATGAACCGCCATAAGACCGTTCCCCCCATTCCCCAGAATAACGAGACACTTAATGCCACGCGTCCGTTAAGGTTAAACCGCCTTTTTGAGTAATCCCACCAGCGCGTCTTAAAGAGGATCTCTAAGAGAGTTGAGGTTGCATACTCCCAAACCGTCGCTACCAGAGCTGAAATCAAGAAAAGCTGAACGGTTTTAACCCATTCCACTGAAGACAAAAACACATCTAAATAAGCCATGGAAAGCACCACTGTTACGATGGCGAATCCATAGATCGGAATAATCGGTCCTCTTAGAAATCCACGGTTAATCCATTTTTTCTGTTTTAAAGAGACATATGGCGTTTCCCATAGCCACCCGACAAAGGAATAGACGAGAAAAAGCCATGCGATCTCGTATAATGTATACGGCATTTATTCACTCCTAATTCTTCACTTTTCTTCATCACTTCACAACTTAACTATAGCACAGCTCCGTAAAAGAAAAATCCCTAAATCGTGTGATTTAAGGATTTTTTAATGTTCATGAAAGATGCATCTTTTCTTTTGCGGTCTGAATCGTGCGCGTCAATGGCTTAAAAAGCACGAGAACGATGATGAAGTTCGAAAAACCATGAACGATGTCGAAAGGAATCCCGCTAATCCAGTATGGAATCGCATAGGAGATGCCATAAAATATCGATTCAAACAAGGCGAAAAACAGTCCAAATGTAAATCCGAACAAGGAAGCTAGTCCTGCAAAGACATACTCTGATTTGAAACGCTTCGCAATGAAATGCGTCATCAGAATTAACATTGGCCACAGGATATAATAGCCTAAAATCCAGGTACCAAAGCCGTAGATGAGGATTTCGGTCGTCACGAAGACAAATGCGGTGGCTAAGGTCCGCTTAAGGCCGAAAAGAACCGTATAGGTGATGAATAAAAACGTCACGACTTCGACGTTGGGCACCACGCTAAGGACGAGTTTACCCGCAGTGAGCGACGCTGACAATATAGCGATGAGCGTGATGTCGTGCGCTTTTAGTTCAATTTTAGCCTTACCAGTTAGTGAGTTCAAAACGATACACGTCGCCATCCACCACAGGTGTTTCCTTAGCGCCCGTCATGGCATATTCACCATTGATCAACAGTGAGAAGTATTCCTTATTCGCTTCTACTGGGGTATAGCCTAACAACCCATTAACAAATCCACCTTCGATAAAGGTTACTTGTAACTCCTCTTCTTGCTCCACGAGAAGGTCATATAAAAATTCTGCATCTGTGTTATAAGTGAATGTTTGGTTGATGCTTTGAGATTCTGCGACGATCTCGATGGTTACTGTTTTTGCACCTTCCTGTGCTTTAGGTCCAAAAAACTGGTTGTAACCAAAAAATGCGGCGATACCGAGTAAAACCACCAATCCGACGACTAATACTTTTTTGTTCATTTAATTTCCCTCCAATATAATAAAAAACTCATTTTCCTGACGATGGAAAATGAGTTCATGAACTCTCTTTCCATCCCATCCCCAGGAGACGTGGTAATGATTATGGGCAGGTCTACCGGCTTAGCTTCACCCTCCACTCACCCTTCCCGCTTTCGCAGTGGTATGTGAGTTTCGTCAGCATCACGGTTGCTGGGACAGCTCGGGCATTTCCCGATTCCCTATTAAGTCTATTCGACACCTCATAACGGATTCAATTGTCTTGCACATTCATTATAAGAAAACATTAACCGATTTGCAAGGTTTTTCTGGCTGGGAGCAGTTCGGCGAACAGGATTTCCCCCTGACAATAGTCCACGATCAGACGTGATGCAAACGTTATCGCCCCCTGGAAATCAAACTGATTTTCGAAGCCAAAAATGGTAAGTAGGATCACCTCGGAGTCATCATCCACTGATGTCCTCGCTGAATCTGAGGTCGTTGAACCAAATGGTCCCTCAGCATCTGCGAAAATCGGTAGTCCCTCTAAATTGAGCTCTTGGCTCCCTAGACTAAAGTAGACCTCACCTGGCGCGCCAGCTCGAAGAACCACGTCGCCCTTTATTTTATGAAAGTCAAAGGTGCCCACTGGGCAGCGGTACTTCAGCGAGATAAGGTTCGAAAGGTCCACGATGTTGTTTATAAAATCCAGTCCCTCTCCTTTAATGATGCGTCTTTGAAGCTTCTCAGCCGATAACCGGTATCGTGTGGGATCCTTCCCAAATGCGCGATAGGCTGCTCTTCCGGCGGTAATTTCCGGATATTTGCTGATGTCTTCAACCTTAGCGGTCGTCGCCAGATGCTTAAACAAATCAGTCATCTCGCCCTTTAATGCGTCAGTTGAGGGCATGCTCTTCACCTTTGCTTTAATGACTGCGATTTTAAAGTCAGGGAGTTTATCGGTATAAGCAGAATCGATATGGATGTTCATCTTTACGCCTCCTTTAGGTCGAGCCATAACACACTGGTCTCACCATGCTTTTCGATGAGCTGATAACTGTTCTCCAGATACATGTTTACTGATCCACGGTATTTCTTCTGGGCATTCTCTGATGAAAATGGCATGGCGATCATGGCATCAAAGCCCTCATTTCTATAATAGGCAATCGCCGCTTTTAGGAGCTCTCTGGCCACGCCTTTACCTCTATATTCTGGATGGATCACATAGCACATGGTGGCGGCGACCCGTTTTTCACCCGCGATAGGCTTCACGAGACTTGAGATACGTGTGAGGGCAGTGGCGTCATTGGCATTGACCCAACCGACGATTTTATCACCATCATAAGCTAAAAAGCCGCGCATGAACCCTGATTCGATGTTCCCGATAGCCGTGAGACGATTCGTTTCACCTGTTCGTTCAATCCAGGTCTTTTCATCGCATGGCGTTTGATAGAAAACGCAATAACAGGTGGACCATTCAGGCGCATGGCCGAAATCAAGGCTACCCATATAGGTGGTAAATAGGCTTGCGTCATGTTTTTCCAGTGGTTTAATGCGATATGACATCTGTGACCTCCAAATATTCTCTTTTGATATTCGGTACAAATCCCGATATAATTATAATAGCATAAAAGCATAGGGGGATTCGATGAAAATTCATAAAACCTTTAAATACAACACGCTAGTGACGCTATGGATCGCCATGATCATTTTAGTGCTCACGAGCTTTCTAAGTGTCATTATCAGCATATACGCCTATAAGCCCATCGGTGAGCTTCAGGTACTGATATGGGGCTTTAGCATCGGTCTGGCTGCCTTACTCATCTTCATAAGCCTCATCCTTTCAAGAAGGATTTCTAGGCCTTTAGAAAATCTCTCAGCCGCCATCGAAAAGCATCAAGATGGCGAGCTGATCACCCTACCTAAGGTGAAAGGCATCTACGAAATCGAGCACCTGGCACACACACTTTACGATCTGTTCGAAACCCTCCATCTGAATAATAAAACCATCGGCAGTTTGGAGACTGCTGCAAGCACAGATTCCTTAACGGCTCTGGCCAACCGCAACGGTTTAAAAATTTACTGGCAAAAGACAACCCTGCATCATCATTCACTCTACATCCTCAGTATGGATCTCGACGGCTTTAAAGAGATTAATGACACGTATGGTCACGCTGCAGGAGATCATGTGCTGCAAATCGTCGCCGCAAGGCTAAAAGCCGCCATCCGGGAGCATGAGCTCGTCGCCAGATTAGGCGGTGATGAGTTCGCCATCATCCTTTACGCAAATGCTTATCATAGTGAAGCGTCATCGTCCATGATCGACTATAAAGTAGCCACCAGAATCATAACCGAGGTCAGCAAGCCTATCATCTATGAGGCCTTTTCACTTCACGTTGGCTGCAGCATCGGTGGTACGTTATGGTCTCATCCCGACACACTGACGGATGCTTTAGCCGTTTCTGATGAAGCCCTCTATCAAGCAAAAGCCAATGGAAAAAATCAATACGTGTTCAAAGAAATGCAGCAGAGGAGCACCCATGACTAAACCGCATAAGATCTCTCTCATCATCCTCGTCCTTTTAGCCTGCGTGGCGCTGGCCATCCTGTTTTCCTATCCCCTCTATCTGGCCATCGCTGGCACCTGCTTCGTCAGCTTCTTCTTCATCGACAGCAAAGCTGCTCTGCCGAGGCTCATCCTTTCAAACACGAAATCGGTCTATAAGACCATGCTACTCATGTTTCTCATCAGCATCACACTGCCAGTCCTCATGGCATCCGGTGCACTTCCCACGCTCATCTACCACACCTCAGACGCCATGATCGGTCAAAATCTCCTCCTCGCGGCTTTCCTGATAGCCACGATATTATCCATGCTCCTCGGATCCGCCATCGGCACACTGACGATCCTTCTTCCCTTATTTTCCTCCATCGCCCTACAATCAGGGATCGCTTATCCACTACTGATCGGCGCACTGATTTCTGGCGTCTATATCGGTGACCGGTGCTCTCCGCTATCCTCGGGGCTACATCTCCTCTCAAACATCACTGAGACCCACTATCTCACGAACATGAAGTGGCTTCTGGCATCCGCTGTGATTCCCTTCATCCTTTCCTTTATGGCATTTTCCGTCACTGGTGAAGCCTCTGCCATCACAGCGCAGATGATTATATCTAACGAGCGCCTTCCCCTCGTCTTCGATCTTTCTCTCTGGCGGCTCCTACCGCTGGGTTTGATGATTCTACTTCTCGTGATTAAACAGCCCATCACTCGGGTATTAACGGTGGTGTTTGGGCTCTCGTTTATCATGTCGATTCTTAATGGCCATGCGCTCTCTTCCCTTCTCCAGATGATTTTCTCCGGATACCGCACTACGGATGCGGTTTTATCCGCCTTCATGTTGACCTCTGGCTTTAAGCAAATGATCAATGTCATCCTGGTGATTTTCTTTAGCGGCGTTCTTAATAGTCTTCTAGAAGCCGATCAGCTCATGGATACCATCATCGCACCCTTTATCAAGGGCGTAAAAAAACCTGCGCATCTGTTGATGAACGCAGGTCTTCTCAGTATCGTCCTCAGTATGGTTACCTGTAGTCAGGCCATGACGTCCATGGTTAACGGCAAGTACCTCTCCAGTCACTTTGACCGCCTGGGCTTACCGCGTCATCTCCTGGTGCTGGTGACCGCCAACGCCGGTCTTAATGTGGTGGCGCTCATCCCCTGGAATGTAAACGGAATCATGATTCGCCAGCTCACTGGGGTTGCACCGCTGGAATATTTACCGTACAGCATCTTCGTCGTGCTTTTGACGCTGTTTTCCCTTTTTATCTACCCGTTAGTGCTAAAGAAACAGTCCTAAAATCAGTGAACTGATGGCGGCCATGGAAAAGAGGAACATGTTTTTAACGGCATATTTAAAGGTCAGCGCTTTTACCGGATTTTTTGCGAACTGCTGGGTCTGCTTTAGGATTTTAGGGGCCATCAGGAGTGCCAATATATACGTCCATGGCAGCGCTTTCACGAGTACTGCCACTGGCACGCTGAACAGTGCGGCGTATACGAGGCCTTTAAACAGCCACAACGCTTTTTTTCTTCCGATGCTCACTGGTAGCGTATAGCGTTTGTTGAGTATGTCCTCGTCGGCGTCACAGAGGTTGTTGGCCAGCATAATGTCTGCGATGAACAGGATCATTGGCACCGCACCAAAAAGGATAGGGAGCCATGCCTCTGTGTTCAGAGAAGCTGAAAAAACGCCAGGACTTCGCTGTAATGCGCCGAGCATACCTGGCTCAAGCTGGATATAAAAGGCGATAAAGGGAATCAGCCCTCCCATAAACAGGCCACTGGTGACCTCGCCGAGAATGGTACGCGAGATGGGCAGCGGTCCCATGGAGTATCCGAGCCCCACGGCAAAGGATACAGCCCCGAGAGCCAGGACGACGGCGTCGGTTCTTAGGACCAGGAAAAGTCCCGCCACGATGCCCAACAGTACGATACCAGAAAGCAGGTAAACTGCCGTTTTAGGCTTAATTTCACCCGCTGATATGGGGTTATGCTCCTCATAATGGTAGCCCGATTTGAGCAGGGCGCGCTTATAATCATAATAATGGTTGAACCCGGTCGTGGCTAAATCGATGCATAAGAGTGAAATCCCCATGATGAAGAAGTTGATGAGGTCTATTGATTCTTTTACGGTATACGCTATAATAGTCCCGAGTAGTAACGGGAACACGCTGGCGACCTTGGTCTTGATTTCTACGAGTTTTAAAAACGCTTTAATCGATTTCATACGGCTCCTTAAACAATACAGTCATAAAAATAAGTCCTATCTGGAGGTTTTATGTCACATTTTAAAGATTATCTCATCACATCCATCGGCGCACTCATCGTCGCCATCGGCATCTGTTTTTTCTTGATTCCTGCAGATTTGGCCACTGGTGGCATCACGGGTCTCGCCATGATCATCAACAACCTGTTCCCGGTGATCAGTATCGGACAAGTTCTCCTCGTGCTTAATATTATACTCTTTATCGTAGGGTTTATCACCATCGGAAAAGCATTTGGCGCAAAAACCATCTATGCCAGCTTTTTATTATCGGGCATCATCTATCTATTTGATACCTTTATAAAAATTGAGCAACCGTTGGTGGACGACCTGTTCGTCAACCTTATCGTCGGTATCTTGATACAGGGAATCGGTCTCGGAATCGTGTTCAACCAGGATGCTTCCACTGGTGGAACGGACATCATCGCGAAGGTGCTTAATAAGTATTTTAATCTGGAAATCGGCAAAGCACTGCTCATGGCTGATTTCGTCGTCGTCTCGCTGGCCGCCTATAGCTTCGGCATCGAACTGGCCATCTACGCCTTCCTCGGCATCATCATGAACGGTCTGATCATCGACACCGCCATCGAGGGCTTTAACCTAAAAGTAAGCGTATCCATCATCTCGAAGGAAACCGACGCCATCCAAAAGTTTATCGTGGATAAGCTTGAACGCGGCGCTACGATTTATACCGCGAAAGGTGCCTACACCATGCGGGATAAGGAAATCGTCACCTCAGTCATGGATAAAAAGGAGTTCATTAAGCTGAAAACCTATATTAAGCAGCTCGATCCAGACGCCTTCGTCATGATCTCAAACGTTCGCGAGGTGCTGGGCGAAGGGTTTTATAAATAACCAAAAAGCTGAGTTGGATAACCCAACTCAGCTTTTTTATGTCTTTTAGTATTTTAGTCTCTACTTTTTACGTTTTTTATAAGCGACATAGCCCGCACCCGCGGCGATCAACGCTAAAAGTCCGATGCCGATGAACTGGCTTTGGTCTTCTGCAGACACGCCGTTGATGTCGCCGTTTACCTTAACCCCATCCGCACTCTCCAGTATTAAGGCAGAAGAAGCGGCGATTTGAACGGTGCCACCCATTATGGTTTCGATGCCCTCGGCATTCACCTGGGAAGCGTTCGCCAGCACTCTATATTTACCTGCTGGAATGCTGATGGTCTGCGGTTCTAAGCTCCCATTAAAGAAGACGAAAAGGTTTTGATTCGTGGTGGTATTTGCAGCGGCGTCGATTTTATAGCCGATCATCATTTCGGGCAGTACCACTTCCGAATCCGATTCAGTGGAAAAGAAGTGAAGTGCCTTTTCAACTTCTGCCTGTGACGCCATGCTAAACGCCGGATACGCTTTTCTTAGAGCGATCAGTCCTTTATAATACTCAAACACCTCGGTGTTTTGCTCTTTTAATGTCCAGTCTATTGAATTGATGGCGTCTGGCGATTTGTAGCTGTTATGGTCGCCCTGCTTCGTCCTTAGAAAATCCACACCCGCATGAAGAAATGGCATGCCCTGTGAGGTGAGGACGATGGCGTTGCTGAGCTTATGCATGGCGATGCGCTGTTCATCTGTGGCATCTGGGTTCGTCACCATGAATTTATCCCACAGGGTGAGGTTATCATGGGCAGATACGTAGTTCACCGCTTGAGAAGGATTCTCGGCCCAAGGCTTTTTCGAATAGTTCACGAGGCGGTAGTTGATTTGAGGATGTGTCACAGCCCCTACGATTCCGAACTTCACACTCTCTTCGAGACCTGGGAAGCCTCCTGCAAAGCCACCTTCTGTGGCATTGAACACATGGCCTTTAATGCCATCTCTAAAGTCGTCGTTAAAGGCTCCAATTCCTGGGGTTTCCTGCATATTTGCCTTTAGGAGCCTGAGTCCGTCAGCTAATGGCGACGCTCCGCCGGTCCACCCTTCGCCATAAAGCACGATATCAGGCTTAATGGCACGTAATGTCTCTTCGATAAGATTCATGGTCTCGATATCATGAACGCCCATTAGGTCAAATCTGAAGCCATCGATGTGGTATTCAGTCACCCAATGCACCAATGAGTCAATCATGAGCTTCCTCACCATGGCGCGCTCGCTAGCCGTTTCGTTACCAGTGCCTGAAGCGTTAGAATATTTTCCGTCGATCATACGATAATAGTAGTTTGGTTCTAAAATCGTCAAGTTCGAATCTGCACTGAGCGCCGTGTGATTATACACCACGTCCATGATGACGCCGATTCCTTCGTCATGAAGGCCTTTAATCATCTGCTTCATCTCTTTGATGCGTACTTCGCCGTTATAAGGGTCAGTGGAATAGGAGCCCTCAGGAAGGCTGTAGTTTTTCGGATCATAGCCCCAGTTGAACACGCCTTCCTCTAAGGCCGTTTCATCGATGCTATTAAAATCATACATCGGCAGTAGCTGCACATGTGTAATCCCCAGCTCCTTCAAATGGTCAAGTCCAGTCTTAACTCCGCCTGGCGATGTTGTGCCCTTTTCCACAACCCCTAAGAATTTTCCGACGTTTTGTATGCCCGATGAGGCGTGCGAGGACAAGTCACGGATATGAAGCTCATAGACGATGATGTCGTTTTGCTTTTTAACCGCTGGTCCCTGATCAGACGACCAGCCTTCCGGATGCGTTCTTTCGAAATCCACTACCATGGAGCGGTCGCCGTTCACCCCAGCCGCTTTTGCATACGGGTCATAGGTTTCAGTGACTTTACCACTGCGTGTCACAGAGAAGGTATAGTAAAGGCCATGGAGGTCACCAGCTTTTGTTACTTCCCAAACCCCACCTGTGGCCTTCTGCATCAAAAGTGTTTCCTTAGCAGTGCCGCCGTTACCCGCAGCATATAAATTAAGGGTTAGTGCTTCAGCAGTTGGTGCCCACACCCTAAAAGTGGTTTGCGATTTCGTGTAAATCGCACCCAGTGCTTCATTCGTCGTAAAGTTCTTTTCAAAGGCATCTGTATCAAATAACCCGCTGATGTCAATCCCCAGCGGTTCATATTCTGGATAATCTGTGGTATAGCGTTCACCCACCGTTACTTTACCATCTAACAGCACCACGAAGCTCGTGGTCATGGCATTACCGGGCGCACTGACTGCAGTAGGTTTTAATATGGTGCCACTTTCCGAAACCACAGAAAATCCATTTCTGATGCTTTCGGGACTTATGGGCTTCGATGTGACGAGTCTAACAGTCGTCTCATCGATAAACCCTGCTTTAATAAATTTCGGCGATAAATCGATTTCAGCTTCGTTAAAGTACGCATTCTCTACGCCTTGAACGAGGAAGATTTCCAGCTTCCCGTCTTGATTCTTTGCATCGATGCGAACGAACCGATCCGTTTCAACATCCTTAGCTTCCCATTCGCCTTTTCGTACGATAAACCCGATTTCTTCTGCGCCGCTAATCCCTTCTAATGTGAACTCGGCACGTTTCCCGAAAGCGTCCTCCGCATTAAACTCAAAGCTCTGACCATCTTTCCCCTTCGCCCATATCCAAAGGTTCCATCCTTCATACTGCTCGTCAAAGCGATGATAATGGACGATCATGTCGATCTGATCTTCCGTAGACGCTATCGAAAGGTTTTCCATCGGCATTCCCGACAGCAATAACAGCATGATTAAAACAATACTGACAACTTTTTTCATAATTCCCCCTTACATCATGAAATTATTTTTCATCATGCCAGAGACGAAGTAGGCCATGATGCTAATCTGGAAAAGATAGAGTTCAATTCCGAAGAATACGGAAAACTGTGTAAAGCGGTTTGTATAGTAATAGTGTTGTTTTTTCCATAATAAGAATATCCCGATGGACATCAAAGAGGTTACAAGTGTTACCGCAGCGAGTACCCACTGGTTTCCAAACAGCCAAGGATAGATATGCGCATAAAAGTGATAATCAGAGCTCGGCAGAACCACCATTAAGAATTTGATCACCACGGTGACCAGAATGCTGATCCAGAGGACATGCGTGGCTTTCTTGGGTTGTTCGAGCGGCGCAAAACGATTATACGCCCATATGGCGATGATGAAACCACCGATCCAGATATAAAATTTATTCATGCTAATCAGCATGGAGATGATGCCGAAGAAAATGGTGTTGCCAATCGCCATTAAACTAGCAGATATTAGCTCCATGTAGTTCGGTTCATAATGCGATTTTGCATAAGCAATCCATTCATCGCCCTGAGAGGCCATCATCAATACCGCTTTTCCTTCCACCTTATCAGCCCACGTAAGAACCTTGCCTTGTGGCGCATCGAAGGTCGCGTAGCCCACAGGATATTTTCTGGTGAGGGTCAATCGCGTGTTTTCCACGAGAATATCGCCCTCCCTCGTGAAATGTGAAACGTTAGTGAACAGTCCCCCTCGTGTTTGAGGGTACCGAGAAAGCCCCTTATTAACCGCATCCAGCGTTTGTTGGGTTCCCAGGATATAGCTGACCTTCTTGCCCTCCACGCCTGTTATAACGGGGTCTAGGCTCGTTCTGACGTGATAAAACAGTTTAAAGGATATTTCCTTCAGGGTGTCTTCTTCCAGCTGCCATACGCCTAATACTGTCGGCGCACTCGGTGTTAGGTGGTCAAACACACTGGATACGATGGTTAAAACGCCGTCCTGTAAGTGGATGTCCTTAAAATAACCATAAGTCTTCTGGTCGCTTGCTTCGGTAAGCTTCGTCACACTGTAGTTCGCTGGCGCATCCGTATCAAGTGTCAGTAACCTTCCGCCGTCTTCTGCGTTATGCGCCACGATGATCTTATCCTGTGAGCTAGCAATACAAACGCGCTTTACATTGACATAATCCGTAAACGTCGCTATTCGCTGGCCATTTTTAAACACTTCGGTCAGTTGATCATCTGCAGCCACCACATAATCCCCATCCACTGAAAACTGCTCGGCATGCGTGCTCAGAGTTTTCGTATCGCCGAAGGTAAGCGTCGCCGGATCAACCGCTATTTGTGCCAATTCAAAACGGTCACCATAATAAACCATTAGCTTTTGCTCTGAGACCGTCACGCTGAGCAGCTTAATATCTTCTGGCTTTAACGCCTTAATTTCCATTTCCGCTTCATGAACCACCTTTCCCTTCCAGTCGAAGGTGGAGAGATGGATTCTTCCCATCTCATAATAGGCCACGACGAACCCACTGCCATCTGGAAGCATCGTTTGATCGATCAATCGATAATCGGTAGGAAGATCACTCATGATTTTTAGTCCCATGGACCAATCGTCAGAGGGCTGTTTGGTTTCGATATGGTATTCGCTCCATGCAAATAGCGCTAAAAACAAAAGCGTTGCTAATGTGAAGTAGGTTGTCCAGCGTTTGATCCAGCTGGTTTTTTGCTTTTTCTTCTTAGTCATCGTCGCCTCCGAGGGATCCCCCATCTTTTGATTGTTGTGTAGGGTGTATGTATTAATAAATCGTCTATTTTGAATTTATAGGCTTGAAATTTCCTGAGTTTTCACTTATAATGATTTAGGATGTGCCGTCGTAGCTCAGTCGGTAGAGCAACACCATGGTAAGGTGTAGGTCGTCAGTTCGATTCTGATCGTCGGCTCCAGTTAAAAGAACACTTTCAGCGAAAGCTTAAGGTGTTTTTTTTATTTTAATTATACATCAAAATCTTTTTATATAGTCTTAAAATTGGATTAATCTCCACTTGATTCAAAAAGAGCGGTGCTCGACATTCTGTCTTGCAACCGCTCGTTTTTTATCATTCTTCTGGTGTTAATGCGTTAGAACATCAGCCATGCAATGAGACCAAAGAGTGCAAAAATACCGATTAGAACTGGAAACATCGTCATTGCGGCAGCAATTGACAGTGCTAAAAAATCGCCTTTTTCAAATTCAACATCTCGTTTGTCCTTATCAATTTCCTTTTTTACCAAAGTCTCTTTAAATCTCTTAAACATCGTCTTTCCTTTCTACATTACGCTTAAATTTCACCAGCGAAATGGCATGCTACATGATGTCTCGGTGCCACTTCTTTGTTAGGAGGAATCATTTCCTTACAGATGTCTTTTGCGTATGGACAT
>Ga0209570_1000238_pt1 | contig 95911 bp, 77 predicted proteins | sample EBPBio172007_DNA_FD_185861 | JGI IMG/M metagenome (GOLD analysis project Ga0209570, IMG submission 185861) | Wastewater treatment Type I Accumulibacter community from EBPR Bioreactor in Madison, WI, USA - Reactor 1_9/17/2007_ DNA (SPAdes)... | ecosystem: Engineered > Bioreactor > EBPR >... | reverse complement strand
GCCGTTGGTTGCTCGCCGCCGGTGCGACGACGCGGCGATTGAAGCCCCTCATTCACGAGATTGCCGCCAACCTTCAGAAGTTTGTCGCTGGCCGCTCCAAGCCTCGAACGCCGCAGCGAAAACCGCACCGCTACCACGCCTACAAGCCGGTATGACGGAATGCTAAGTTGAGAGGATTGGGTGTGCAGGGGGCAGTCCAGTCTGAACTGGACCAGTTCTTCGCCAACCTGAGGAATCGCGCCGACTCGGTGCGCACAGTGAGCGCCCAGGCTTTCTGCAAAGCGCGCTACAAGATCAGTGCCCTGGTGTTCGGTGATCTCAATCAGAAACTGATGGCACTGGTCGAGGAACATCTGCCGGTGCCGCGATGGCAGGGCTTGCGGGTGGTGTCCGGTGATGGCACGGCGGTTCGCCTGACGACGATGAGGGACGGGGTCCGTTCGATCGTGACGGGTGTGGCGTTTGGCTTGTACTTGCCGGGAATGGAGTTGTTCCTTCACTTCGCGCTGCAGGAAGGGGCGTGTGACGAGCGTCAGATGCTCTTCGAGGCGATCGAGCACTTGCGGGCCGATGACCTGCTGGTGCTCGACCGGGGCTTTCCGTGCCGCTGGCTGGCGGCCGCACTGACCGCGCGCGGCATCGCTTTCTGCATTCGTTGCGATACCTCTCGTGGATTCAGGGTGGTACGCCAGTTCATGCACTCGGGACAAGGCGAACAGCTGGTACGACTGCGGGCACCGAATGCCCGCGATGCGGCGGATTACGAATGTCCGGCGACGCCGACGACGGTTCGCCTGGTGCGGGTGGTAACACCGAACGGGCGGGTGCATGTGGTAATGACCTCGCTGCTGGACAGCGGGGCTTTCCCCGCCACCGGGTTTGGTGCCTTGTATCACGGTCGCTGGCGGGTCGAGGAGGCGTTTCGCCGGCTCAAGCATCGCTTGGGGCTTGAGCACACGTCGGGCTTGTCCTGGCATGCGGCAAATCAGGATTTCGGCGCCAAGGCGGTGTTCGACAACCTCAATGCGCTGGCTGCCTACGTCGCCACCGAGACGCAGCTGGCGCCGGACTCGTGCTGGAAGATCAACCGCACACTGATGATCGACAAGATCAAGCGCCAGATCGGCCGTTGGTTGCTCGCCGCCGGGGCGACGACGCGTCGATTGAAGCCCCTCATCCAAGAGATCGCTGCCAATCTGCAGAAATTCGTCGCCGGGCGATCGAAACCTCGAACACCCCAGCGAAAACCGCATCGATCTCATGCTTACAAGCCCATATGATGACATGCTAAGTTACGAGGATTGGGATGCGGGCTATATCGGCGCCGACAAACGAGAAGAACTGAAGGACCGGGACGTCAACTGGCAGATCGCCATGAAACGCGGCAAGCTCAAAGCCGTCTCGGAAGAGAGCGGGTTTGGTCAGCTACTGCGCAAACTGGAATCGCTGAAAGCCAGCATCCGGTCCAAGGTCGAGCATCCTTTCCATATCGTGAAGAACCTCTTCCACTACAAGAAAGTGCGCTACAAGGGGCTGGAAAAGAACACCGCACAGCTGCACACACTGTTCGCTTTGGCCAATCTGATGATTGCGAAGCGAAAGCTATTGGCGCTTAGCAGCCAAGTTGCGTCTTGAATAGGACGAAAGGCCCGGGAGTGGGCCGAAAACGGTAGAAAACCGCGGAATTTTGAGCGGTTCGACAAAAATCGCGGCGGGATGCAAAAAAAACCGCTGCCGCGCGGCTAGGTAACGTATCGGCAGCTAATTGATCAGTGCTTCCCTAGCGCGTTTGTCATCACGGACGAATTGATTGAATATGGTATCGCCGAGTCCGAGCTCGTCTTTCATCGTTAACTGACCCGAGCTTCGCTCCATCGCTTTTAAGGGAATCGCGGTTGCCAACCTGAGAGTTTGGCGCAGAAATGTGATTCGTTCAAGCAGCATTTGGCATATTTTGGTGCATCGTTGCCGGCAACGTGGCCAGTCCTCGGGGCGGATAGACACCACTGAGAACAGAGCGTTAACAGGAAGGCCGTAGGGCGAATACGCCACTAACAGGCCCTGCCGCCGCTGCTAGCAGCGACCAAACAGCGGCGAGGGTCAGTTCTTCGGCAGTGCCTGCTGGTAGCCAATGAGTGGCCCTAGGGAAACTGGCTGCACTCCAAGCGCAGGGGCTGTACCTCCTGCCCTGAAGTCTCGATAATAAATCGTGCGTAATCCTGCGGGCGTTGCCTAGGTACCACTTATCTGCACCAACCGCTCCCATCGCAGAAAAGTGGGCGAGGAGGTGCGGCTGCCCTTTCTGCCTGTTCGGCGGCGATTCCTTCCAACTGGCGCAGTCGAGCTTCTTGAAGCGCATTGGCTCTCTGCTGCTCGTAGATAGCTTGTTGCTTTAGCTGGTACTCGCGCTGCTGACGTTCCTGTTCTTGCTGTGCCGCAATTGCTTTCTGTCGGGCAATCTCCTGTTGCCTGCGTTTTTCATCAATTTCATCCGACTGCCTTCTCCAGTACTCCCTGCTTGCTGCAGCATTCTCCTCCTCGCGCAATCGTTGAGCAGCTTCTCGTTGGATTTGTTGTTCAGTGGGCGCGTAGACCACGGTATGTGATGGAGCCTTCTTAACTGGCGCATTGTTGACTGGCGGTTGCGTGACCTGTTCTCGTGTATTAGTCACCACGGCGGGCGTTGGTTGAGCCTTTTTCACGGGGTCCCGATGTTGAGGCTTACTACCGCGCTGCCGCTCAACACAGCGGGCAACCTCCGCGTTCGTCGCAAAATCAAGACAACTACCGGCAGCGCCAGTTGTGACAGCAAGCAGAGCAAGTGCCCCCACCACTGAATAGCGTTTGGCGAACATTTCGCACTCCTAGAGTTAATCTATCAATAGTTCCTTCGCCATTTCTAGCTGAATCTTTCGCTCGGACAATTGCTGTAATAACTGTTGAGCCAAGTCCCCCAATGGATCGCCACCCAGCAACTCGGATTCTTCAACCGTAATCTTTAGCTGAAAAAGTTCGCTTTGTTCTAGCTCTTCAAGTTCTTCATGAAGCTCGCCCAAACGGCGGCGTAGTTGCGCGATACGCCTGATGACCTTCACGAGTCTTGATGCGACGTCCTCGCCCGAAATTGCCTCAGGGTCTTGACCGAATTCCAGAACCAACCTCTCAATGGCCTGCTGGTCGCCGGACTGATACGCAAGGTTGACCTGTGCCATCAGACGAGTACGCCGTTCGATTTCCTGCTTCGTGATGGCACGGTCCGGGTGCATCAATTTAGCCGCTTGCCGGTATGCTTGCTTGAGTTCTGGCGTAATCACCAGCGGCGGAGCAGCCTGCTCTTCGATCAGCCCAGCCTCCTCGGCTGACTGTCGTGCCTTCTCCTGCGCCGCTTCAGCGCGGGCTTGGGCCGCTCGATCACCAGGAGCGTGGCCCGCCAGTGCATCGGCAATCTGCGCGTCGAAGTCATCTATCTCCGCGAAAAGCCGCCCGACTGTTTCATAGTAGCGGCGCTGAAACTGCGCAATCTCCGTTTTGGTGGTTTCGCACTCCAGTTCCGCAGTTGCGACCTGATCCGCCAGCTGCAGTTGTTCTCGCTCCAACCGTGACAGCTCTCTTTCTTCAGGAAGCATTTTTTCTCACCCACTCCAGGCTGCGCGATAAGAGAATGTTGCGCGCATCAGAATGCCCTTGCTCTGCCGCTTGGCGATACCACTTGACAGCTTCCTCGTCGTCGTTCGCCACCCCTCGGCCGTGTTGGTACATCGAGCCAAGCTCGCATTGGGCATCAGGGTCGCCTTGCTCTGCCGCCCGGCGATACCACTTGACAGCTTCCACGTCGTCGTTCGCCACCCCGTGACCGTGTTCGTACATCGAGCCAAGGAAGAATTGGGCACCAGAATGACCTTTCTCTGCCGCTCGGCGATACCACTTGAAAGCCTCCCCGCTGTCGGCCGCCACCCCTCGTCCAAATTGGTACGTCACGCCAAGGAAGAATTGGGCACCAGAATAACCTTTCGCTGCCGCTAGGCGATGCCACTTGAAAGCTTCATCTTCGTCGTTCGACACCCCTCTACCGAATTGGTACATCAAGCCAAGGTTGTATTGGGCATCAGAATGCCCTTGCTCTGCCGCTCGGCGATGCCAGTTGAAAGCTTCCTCGTCGTCGTTCGCCACCCCTCGGCCGTGTTCGTACATCGAGCCAAGGTTGTATTGGGCATCAGGGTCGCCTTGCTCTGCCGCCCGGCGATACCACTCAACAGCTTCTTCGTCGTCGTTCGCCACCCCGTGACCGTGTTGGTACATCCAGCCAAGGTTGCATTGGGCAGCAGCATGCCCTTGCTCTGCTGCCCGACGATACCACTCAACCGCTTCTTCGTCGTCGTTCGCCACCCCGTGACCGTGTTGGTACATCCAGCCAAGGTTGCATTGGGCAGCAGCATGCCCTTGCTCTGCTGCCCGACGATACCACTCAACCGCTTCTTCTTCGTCGTCGTCGTCCGCCACGCCTAGACCGTGTTGGTACATCGAGCCAAGCTCGCATTGGGCATCAGGGTCGCCTTGCTCTGCAGCTCGTCGCAGCCAGTGCTCTGCCTGCGCGTCGTCTTGTTCTGTACCCAAACCCAGCAGAAGAGACTCCCCCAAAAACCACTGCGCCCAAATACAGCCGGCGTTCGCGTGCTTTAGATACCAATCGAACGCAAGTTCGTCTCCTTTCGGGAAGCCGCGAACCTTCCATGAAAGGACAGAGACCTCCTGAAGTGCTGCCCGGTGCCCCCTTTCTGCAGCCTGCAGATAATAGTAAAACGCCTCATCATCGTCCCCCGGTGCACAGCCCATGGTCCCTTCTTTAAAATGGCGTCCCAAGATGTATAGCGCGCGAGCATTCTCGGCAGCCGCCGCCCAAGCCAGCCAGTCGAATGCCACGTCCTGATTCTCTTCAACACCATTGCCATCTTCATACAGGCGAGCGAGCTGGAACATGGCCGGGGCATGATCCGCACTCGCCGCTTTTTCGTACCAGAAATACGCCAGCTTGATATTTTCTTCGACACCCTCACCATGGAGGTAAAGGCTGGCTAAGTCGGTCCAAACTTCCGGGTCGTTAGAAAGCTGGTTTCGGAAGCACCACTCGAAGGTCAGAGCTCTATATTGCTCCGAGCATTGTTTGTCGCCGGGAACACCCTGGAGACCACTGTACAAACGATATAGCGGAAAATAGGCCTTCCCATATTTGCGATCTGCCAATCGTTGGAAAACTGCAAAGACTTCCTTTAGCTCCACCAGCTCGTCACCAGTCCAAATATCGCCCCAGCCATTCTTGTCGCCGTCATCAGTGACTAGGTTATAGGCATCCCTTGCTTTTCGATAGAGTAGATCGTTGTCTTCGGCCAGCGCCAGCCGTTGGCTCTGTCTTATTGCTTGCAAACCACGCACGACTAGGCTTTTGCGTTGCATCGAGGGCACGGAAACTTCCCGAGAAACGCCTTTCGCTGGAAGGTTCTGCCGGTTGCCCATTGTCGTATGAATGGATGATGCTAGGGATTGTTAATGGTGACGGCGTACTTCGCCATGAGATTGCCGATTTCGCTGCGGCCTATCATTTTTACCCCTGATTTCCTCGCCAGCTCAAGCGCATTTGTAGTGAATACGCCGGTCGTAATTACCCAAGCTGCGTCGCATTGATAATAGGATTTTCCTGACAGCGCTTCTTGCACGGCCGAGACTCCAACACTCCCAGCATAGCGCTTGGCTTGGACGCAGATACACTGTCCGTCTTTGCGCAGGATGAGGTCGCCACCGTAGTCTCCCGTTGCGGAAGTAAGGTCTGCCTGATACCCTTGTGCTCGATATAGTCCGGCTAGAAACTTCTCGAACTGTGGACCGCTGAGCTGGTCAAGCTGGATGGCATTCTCATTCCCATACGCTTTTTGCCATGCGTCCTGCTCTCGTCGTTGCACCTTGAGCGTACTGTGTTGTGCTTTGGCAAACTGCAGAGCGCTTTTTACGTGGCGCGCCTGAGGATCTTCACGCGGGGGCGCCGGCGGCACCGGCCTAGTGCCAAACTCTGCCGAACTCTGCTCTTCTGACGATGGCCTTCGCGTAAGCGAGGTAGGCTTCGCGGCAAAAGCTTTCCACGCTGCCCACGCCAGCGCGGCAAAGACTATCAAGAGAGCAAGGGTGGTCATATGGGGGTCAATCGGCAAGCGGGCCTTGCCCGTGTCGTCTGCGGTAGAAAGCGCTACTACAACCGAATCGCCGTTCAGTGTGCATGCCGCCTTTAAGAAATGCAAACTAAACAGACGACTGGCCGCTTTGGCCAATCTCGGACTATGTCCCGCGTCGAGAGGCGGGCACGCGATGAGGGTTCTCGCGCCCGGCACGCACCACGGTTCTCGACCATCAGACCTGCCGCGGCGCGTATGGATCTCTGCCAAGGTTAGCGGCAAGACCCTGCCGCACGTTCGTGTGCAGGACTGCCTTTCCATTGCCATCGGTCTTTGGAAGTTGCAAAGTCGGAGGACGCCGCGGCAGCAAGGCTTTCCCATTGGTCGGCGCGATTGCTGACTTCGGCGAGAACACCAGCCACGATCAGAAAGAAAGCTGATTTGGAGTGGTCGCAGCCTACGCATTAGCACTCAGGGGTCTGGAGACACGGCAAGCGCCGTAACCGCCACCGGGCAATCGAAAAGCCCGTCCGCCCGTACCGATCAGTTGCGTGATGCAGACGCACCTCCGAAGCAACCTCGATAAACTCTTGCGGACCAAACCAGCAGGGAAAGCGTAGCAGACGACTGCGGAGTGTTCATCCCTTTTGCCAAAAAAGCGCAAAGGCCGGTAGAGGCTTGAGCACTGAGCCGGGTGCGATTTCCAGCAGTCTCAAGCCAAAACGGCCTCGGACAGGTTGTCTCTATACGGCGTGTCCGGTGCTTGCAAGATTATTCAAGGGCCTTCGCTTCTGAGCTTGTAGCGCAACCCAACCAGAGCGGGCAATGCACGTTACAGCGTAACGCTGCTATAATGGCACCGTTACAGCCTAACGGATACGACATGGCTACAGCAACGGAACGACAGCGAGCATATCGGGCTCGGCGATCGACAGCCGGCGACAACGGCGAGCGACGTCTGCAGGCTTGGGTGACCACGAAGGCTGATCGGGCACTGGACCGGCTTGCACGACACCACGGCGTCACTCGAAGGGCGATGCTTGAAAAGCTGATTCTCGAAGCTGATGACTCGATCACGCGAGGCTTAGACGATGAGGCTTTCGAAAACTACTCAGACGTAACGCTGTAACACTGTGCAGACCATTGAATTTTCACCGGTGAGATACAGGCAATGAGCGAAACGACGAAAGCCGAAAACCTGCGCCCGGGCTGGAAACCCGGTCAAAGCGGAAATCCAAAGGGCAGACCACCGGGCAGCAGGAACCGTGTCACCCTTGTGGCATTGGCAGCGATGGAAGAAGGTGCCGCCGCTATCGCCAAGAAGATCGTCGAAATGGCCAAACAGGGAGACATGAGCGCGGCCAGACTGGTACTCGAACGGCTTGTGCCACCGGCGAAGGAGCGCCCGATCTTCCTGGACCTGCCGGATACAAGCTCTGCTGATGGCGTCGCGCAAGCTCAGGCGGCCATCCTGCAAGCGGTGGCGGCCGGCGACATCCTGCCGGCTGAGGCGGCGACCTTGACGGGTATCGTAGAGGCACGCCGCAAGGCGGTGGAGACTCAAGAGCTTGAAGCCCGTATTAGCGCACTCGAAGTGAAAAAATGAACGCCTTGCAGAAACGGGTGAGCAAGCTGGAACGTCCAATCGGCGCTGGCGAACAGCTCAACTGCATCGTCCACATGATCGAGCCCGGCACCATGCGGGTAACGTCTCGCCTTCGGCTGATTGCTGGCGCCGGTGTTGTGGAAATCGACGAGGAAGGCAACGCGATCGAAGCGCGCAGCACTGAACTGGAAACAGCGAAATGAGCACCGCGCTGGAGCGTCGCATGACCAAGCTTGAAGCAGGGGCACACCCCGAGGCAAACCGCGTCGCACTCATACTCAGGCGAATTATCCGAGCAGACTCCGGCGAGGTTGTCCGAGCGATCATCGGCGACAAGGTTGTGGACCGCCAGACCGACGAATCGGAAGATGATTTCATGACACGGTCGAAGGTCGAAGCCTTGGCCGGCACTCACCGGCGACCAGCTCGCGTGATTCTTCTGTCCGAACAGGATGTTGCCTTGTGAGCCCCTTGGAACGTCGCTTGACGAAGCTGGAGCAACACCGGCAGCAGAACGACGTGGGGTGCAAACTCGACTGGCTGCTGGAGAAAGCGGGAACCAGTCGCGCGGCCGTGATGGCAGAGCACGGGAGTTTGCAGGCCTTCCGTGACTGCTTGGAGGCGCAAGGCCAAGCGAGCAGCGCCAGTGTCGGAGAGTGGCGACCGTGAGAAGGAAGAGGCAATGACGCCAAGGCAAAGTCGTTTCGTTGACGAGTATCTCTGTGATCTGGTGGCGAGCAAAGCAGCAATTCGCGCAGGGTACAGTTCCCGGCGGGCGTCAGAGATCGGCTATCAGCTGCTGCAGAAAACTACAGTTCAGGAAGCAATCACCGAACGCATGAACGCCCGAGCGCTACGTACCGGAATCACGCAGGACAAGGTGCTGTTTGATCTCGAAGCGGTGAAGCAGGACGCCATGAGCAAGACGATTGGCAAGGATGGCAATGCCTTGATGGCCAGTCATGCGGCAGCGCTACGGGCTCTGGAGCTGCAAGGGCGGCATCTGGGCATGTGGAAAGACCGGCTGGCCGTGACTGGCGAGGTCAGCATTGCTGATGCCATTCGACATAGCGCGGCACGCAGGGCCGCGATGGGACCATCCTTGACGGTGTGTCTGGTTGGTGCCGATAGCGCGTAGATCGACAACCCGGCGACGGGCTAGGCAACCGAAACGCTTGGCACCTTCCACACAGCCTCTAAATCGCTTGCATCATGTGATCGGATCACACGATAGCCCCCCGGAAAACGCAGCTGACGCGAAATCGGAGCTCTGGGAGCATTCGGGGAATTGGCAAGCGCCGACGTCGAAGCGATGATTACCAAGACAGAGCTTACCAGCCGGGATGTGGTCAGCCAGCGCTCAGGATTGGGCGAAGGCTCAGCCTGCGACCGGCGAGGATGAGCCGATCGGCGGGGCAAGACATGCTGCAAAAAAAACCGGCGAGTGCTAGCCCGGTGATAGCCCGACAAAAAGCCCGACCTTGTGAGCCGGGCTAAGTGCTTGATTTACTGGTGCCGCTGGACGGAATCGAACTGTCGACCTTCGCATTACGAATGCGCTGCTCTACCGACTGAGCTACAGCGGCACGGTGATCCTTGAAGCACGTGCAGGGTCGGCATTCTAGCAGCGCCGACGGATATTTGGAACCTCTATTTACCTCTGCGCCAGGGTGGATTTGTCCTCTCAGGCAAGGCACGGGCAATCAAGCAGTTAGTTCTTCCCCCTGGACATCCGCGCAGGAAGTCCGTATAAATGGCGCATGGAAAGCGTTCTGGGTGCATTGCGTGTTCGCTTGGTGGGCAAGAGCGAAGAGGCTCGCTATCGGGAGTTGATGGCAGAGCATCACTACCTGGGCGACCTGGCGAAGATCGGGCACACGCTTTGGTACGTGGTCACCTACGGCGAGAAGTGGACGGCCCTGCTGAGTTTCTCAGCGGCGGCCTGGAAATGCGGCGTTCGTGACCGCTGGATCGGCTGGGACTATCGGCATCAGTACGATCGCCTGGGCCTGGTCGCCAACAACAGTCGCTTTCTGATCCTTCCCGACTGGCATTGCCCCAATCTCGGCTCCAAGGTGCTCTCGCTGTGTGAGCGACGGATCGCCGAGGACTGGCAGGCGCATTTCGGCAAACCGCTGCTACTGCTGGAGACCTTTGTGGACCCCTCGCGTTTCCAGGGGACCGTCTATCGCGCCGCGAACTGGACGCCTCTGGGGCTGACCCAAGGCTATCGCCGCACCCGAGAAGGCTACAGCGCCCACCCGACGTCGCCCAAAGTCGTCTTTGTTCGCCCCTTGCAGGCGGACGCTCGCGACCAGCTTTCCCGCTCGATACTCAACCCCCGCTATCGCACAGGAGCGCCCAGAATGATGCTCACCGCCGAACAGATGCGCACGCTTCCCGATTTCTTTGCCGGCATCACCGACCCGCGTCGCGCGCAAGGGAGGCGCCATCCCCTTCCGGCCGTGCTGGCCATCGCCACGGCGGCGGCGTTGTGCGGAATGCAGGGCTACAAAGCCATCGCCGGGTGGGCCAAAGACCTCACACCGAAAGCGCGCGAGCGTTTCCGCTGTCGTCGCGAGAAGGGCGTTTACCGCGTGCCCAGTGAGTTCATCATTCGTGATGTCCTGATCCGCGTCGATCCCACGGCACTCGACCAAGCGTGTCAGCAGTGGAACAAGGCCCATGCTCAAGACGACCCCAGTCTGGCGGTCGACGGCAAGACCATGCGCAATGCCCATGACGAGCACGGGCAGCAAGCGCACATCATGAGCGTCGTCGGGCATCAGAGCGGCGTGTGCCACACCCAAAAAAAGTCGGCACCTTGCCCGTAAATGGCGGGGACGAACTCAAGCAAACCAATGAAATCGGGATGTTCATGCCCCTGCTCGATGCGCTCGATATTCAGGGCAAGGACATCACCGCCGACGCGCTGCTGACACAGCGCAAGCTGGCGACCTACCTGGTGGAGCGCAAGGCGCACTATCACTTCACGGTCAAAGGCAATCAGCCGACACTGCAAGCCGATATCGCGCTCCTCTTCCAGGATCGGAAGGGCGCAGACTTCGTGGTGGTTTCGCCACCCGACCATGGTCGGATCGAGACTCGGAGCATTTGGTGCAGCAATGCCCTCAACGCCTATCTCGACTTCCCGCAGGTCGGCCAGGTGTTCTTGATCGAGCGCGAAGTGGTGCACAAGAAGAACGGCAAGCGGACGCACGAAATCGCTCTCGGGATCACCAGTCGTCCTCCAGAACAGGCCACTCCCAAGCAGATCCTCGCCATCAATCGCGGCCATTGGTCGATAGAAAACCGCTGCCACTACGTCATCGACTGGAACTACGATGAGGACCGCAGTCGCATTCGCACCGGCCACGGACCCGACAACATGTCACGCCTGCGCCGCTTCGCCGTCGGCATCCTGCATCACTTCTCCGATGGCAAAACCAGCATCGCTGAAAAAATGCGCCACCTCAACCGCAATATCCGATTGGTCTTCGACTACCTGCGCATGACCAAAAATTCTACAGGTCACGTATCACCTTGATCCCAGCACGAGAACAAATTCACCGTGACCTCTGCGCAGGCCCCACTTGCCGGGCAAGTCGCGCACTGCCGAGAGCAGGGGTCAGACTAATCAAGTCGAGCCAGCGTTGACTTGGCCAGCGGCGGATTCATGGCCAGGTATTTCTTGATTCCCGAGAAAATTGCCTCGGCGAGCTTATCCTGGTAGGCGTCGTCGTTGAGGCGCTTTTCCTCCTCCGGATTCGAGATGAAGGCGGTTTCGATGAGGATCGACGGAATGTCAGGCGCCTTGAGAACGGCAAAACCGGCCTGCTCGACGCTCGCCTTGTGCAAGCGGTTGATACCGCCAATCTCCCCGAGGACCGCCTTGCCGAGCTTGAGGCTATCGCTGATCGTCGCTGTCTGCGACAGATCGAGCAGCGTACGTGCCAGGACCGGGTCCTTGGTGTCGATATTGACGCCGCCAATCAGGTCGGACGCGTTTTCCTTTTGCGCCAGATAACGCGCCGCCGAACTCGACGCCCCGCTTTCGGAAAGAACGAACACCGACGACCCATTGGCGTCCGGCCTGACAAAGGCGTCGGCATGGATCGAAACGAAGAGATCGGACTGGATGCGACGCGCCTTCCGCACGCGATCGCCCAAGGGGACGAAGAAGTCGGACTCGCGGGTGAGGACGGCGCGCATGTTGGGGTGGGCCGCGATCTTCGCCCGCAAGCGCTTGGCCACTGCCAGCGTGACGTGTTTCTCGTAGCTGCCACCGCGCCCGATGGCGCCAGGATCCTCGCCACCGTGGCCCGGATCGAGGGTGATCGTCACCAGGCGATCGATGACCGGCCGGCCACGACTCTTGCTCGCCGGCCGGGGCTCGGCGAGCTGGGGCGCGTTCGCGTCTGCCTTGGCCTCGGCGATCGCTTCGGCACGCGTCTCGGCGGTGATCCCGGACCGGTTCTCGACCGGCGCCTGCCAATCCTTGCTGTCGAGAAGCGAAAGCAAGGGGTCTGGCGGCGTCGAAGGATAGACGTCAAGGACCAGGCGATGCCCGTAGTCGCCCACCGGCGCCAGTTCGAAAACCTGCGGTGCAACCTCTGTCTTGAGTTCCATCACCAGGCGAACGACTCCCGGTTTGTAACGCCCGGCGCGCACCAGCTTGATGTTGGGATCGTCCGGCAGCACTTTCCTGGAAAGGCTCTCCAGCACGCTGGTCAACTCGATACCTTCCAGGTCCACGACCAGGCGCTCTGGATTCTTCACCGTGAAATGGGTGTACTTCAATGGCGCGCTGAGTTCGATCGTCACGCGCGTATATTCTGGTGCCGGCCAGATGCGAACGGCAAGAACGCCTGGACTTCTGTTGGCGGAGGCTTGCGATACGGGGCTGACTGTCAGAAACAGCGAAGCACCGGCAAACTTGATCAGTCGCCGGCGTCCTGCCAACCGCTCTTCAGCGCTTTCAGACATTTTTTCCCCTCCTCGGTATTCGCAACGACGTCCAGCGTCCGACCGTTCGTGCAAATATGGAAGACAAGGACGAGGTCGGCCGCAGGCACCTGGCCTGCAGCCTTGTCCGGCCACTCGACCAAGCACACGGCATCGTCACGGAAATACTCGCCAAGCCCTGCATCCACGAACTCTTCTGGAAAGTTGAACCGATAGAAATCAAAGTGATACCAGTATATCCTCGAAATCACATAAATTTCAACCAGTGTATAGGTAGGGCTTTTGACGGGACCGACATGGCCGAGCAAGCGCAGCATGGCGCGGACCAGCGAAGTTTTCCCGGCGCCAAGGTCGCCGTCGAGCCAGACGACCATCCCCGGCGACAGCAGGGGCGCCAGTCGGCGGCCAAGCCCGGCGGTCGCCGCATCGTCTGGAAGATGCAGGCTGAGAGCCGACTGGTTATCATCGCTGCTATGCAAGAAGGGAACTCCCAAACAGGCGCCGACGGCGGCGTCGCCGACCAGCACGCCACTTACGCCACAGTGGCGCAAAAAATCAAGGACTTGGGTCAGGAACTCGGCTTTGCCTCGATCGGCATTGCGAGGGCCGATGTGGCAGCGGCGGCGCCGTGGCTGATGCGCTGGCTTGCGCTGGGCCGGCACGGCGAAATGGATTATATGGCTAAACATGCGGCCCTGCGCGCGACGCCGCAGCTCCTGCTGCCGGGAGCGCTGTCGGTCATTTCGGTACGGCTGCCTTACTGGCCCGCCGCCGTCGACGGACAAGCGGTGCTCGACGATGGGCAGCTGGCCTATGTCTCGCGCTACGCACTCGGCCGGGACTACCACAAGACCGTCCGGCAGCGGCTGCAGAAACTTGCCGACTTCCTGCGTCAGGAAGTTGCCTCCCTGGAATTGGCAGAGCCCTTTGCCTGCCGCGTGTTTTCCGATTCGGCGCCGGTCATGGAAACCGACTTCGCCCGTCAGGCGGGCATCGCCTGGCGCGGCAAGCATACGCTGTCGCTGACACGCGACGGTTCCTGGCACTTCCTCGGCGAGATCTACAGCACCCTGCCGCTACCCGCCGACGCGCCGATTGCCGAGCATTGCGGCCACTGCCGTCGCTGCCTCGACGCCTGCCCGACCGCGGCCATCGTTGCCCCCTACGAAGTGGATGCACGCCTGTGCATTTCGTATCTGACGATAGAGTTGCACGGCGCCATTCCGGTCGCCCTGCGACCGCTGATCGGCAACCGCATCTACGGCTGCGACGACTGCCAGCTGTGCTGCCCGTGGAACCGTTTCGCCCGCATCGGTGACCCCGACTTCGCCGTGCGCAACGGTCTCGATGCGACGCCGTTGACCACGCTTTTTGCCTGGAGCGAGGGGGACTTCAACGCCCGCCTCGCCGGCAGCCCGATTCGCCGCATCGGGCACCTGCGCTGGCTGCGCAATATCGCTGTCGCCCTCGGCAATGCACCCAGCGCGCCAGCGATTATCGCCGCGCTGTCTTCGCGCCAGGATGACCCCTCGCCGATGCTGCGTGAGCACGTGGCCTGGGCGCTTGCCCGGCATCGCGCATCGACCGGCTGACAGTCAGCGGGCGGCAGCCTCGCGGACTACCCCTGGGCAGGGCCAGAAGCGGCGCACCTGCCCGGGCGCCAAGTGCTCACATGTTCGGATAGTTCGGCCCGCCGCCTCCTTCGGGCGCCACCCAGCGGATGTTCTGCGTCGGATCCTTGATATCGCAGGTCTTGCAGTGGACGCAGTTCGACGCATTGATCTGCAGACGCGGGCCGGCTGCCTCTTCGACGATTTCGTAGACACCCGCCGGGCAATAGCGCTGCTCGGGCGAAGCGTATTCCTTGAAGTTGACGGCAATCGCCTTGCTGCTGTCGAGCAACTGCAGATGGACCGGTTGCTCCTCCTCGTGCGCCGTATTGGAAATGAATACCGACGACAGGCGATCGAAACTCAGGACGCCGTCGGGCCGCGCGTACTCGATCGGCTGATGGCTGGCAGCGGGCTGCAATTGTTCGTGGTCACTCGTCTCGTCCTTGAGGGTGAAGAACATGCGGCCACCGAATAGATTCTGCTCAACCCAGTTGAAGGCGCCACCCAGGAAAGTACCGAACTTGTGCAAGGCCGGCCCGAAATTGCGCGCCTGGTGGAGTTCGGCATACAGCCAGGAAGCCTTGAAGTTCTCCTCGTACGCGAGCAGATCGCTGTGCCCTTGATCGCCCCCCTGCAACGCAGTGTGAACTGTTTCGGCGGCAAGCATCGCCGATTTCATGGCCGTATGAATGCCCTTGATCTTGGCAAAATTCAGCGTACCGGCGTCACAGCCGATCAATAGTCCGCCCGGAAAAGTCTGCTTTGGCAGGCTGTTGAGGCCGCCCTTGGTAATCGCTCGCGCGCCGTAGCACAGGCGTTTGCCCCCTTCCAGATACTTTCTGATCTGCGCCTGCGACTTGAAACGCTGAAATTCCTCGAACGGCGAGAGATAGGGATTGGCGTAGTTGAGGTCGGCGATCAGCCCGACGGCGACCTGATTGTCGGCCATGTGGTAGAGGAAGGAACCACCGGTGGCGCCGTGCTCACTGAGCGGCCAGCCCGCGCCATGAACGACCAGGCCCGCCTGGTGTTTCGCCGGCTCGATCTGCCACAGTTCCTTGATGCCGAGGCCGTAGTGTTGGGCGGTGGCACCGGCCGCAAGATCGTATCTGGCAATCAATTCCTTGCCCAGTTGTCCGCGCGCGCCTTCGGCAAGAAGCGTGTACTTGGCGTGCAGTTCGAGGCCCGGCTGGAAACCTTCCTTCGGCTCGCCGTTCTTGTCACGTCCGAGATCGCCGGTGGCGACGCCTTTTACCGAGGCGTCGTCGTGATAGAGGAGCTCGGCGGCTGCGAAGCCGGGAAAGATCTCGACGCCCAGCGCTTCCGCCTGTTCGGCCAGCCAGCGGCACAGGCTACCCAGGCTGATGATGTAGTTGCCGGCGTTGTGCATCGGTGCCGGGACGGCGAAAGCGGGCAGTTTGACGGCCGCCGTTTCGCTGCGATACAGATAGACCTGATCCTCGCTGACCGGGGTCTGCAGCGGCGCACCCATGGCCTGCCAGTCGGGAAGCAGCTCTTCGAGCGCGCGGCTCTCGAAGAGCGCGCCGGAGAGGATGTGCGCACCCACCTCCGAGCCCTTCTCCAGCACCATGACCGACAGCTCGGAATCGAGCTGCTTGAGGCGAATCGCCGCACTCAAGCCTGCCGGCCCCGCGCCGACGATCACTACGTCATACTCCATCGCTTCACGTTCCATTGCCGCTCCCCAAGGTTTCTCAGTTTTCGTAGGTACCGACCGTCGGCACGACGATCAAGGAATCGTTCTTTCGGCGCCCGCTGCCCCCGTCGCTTGACGCACTCTCAGCGATATACCGCAGGCGGAAAGCGCGGTCAAGGTCGGCGCGCTGCATGGAGGTGCACAATGTCGAACGCCCTGGCGATTTACAGGTCATCAAATTCATGCCGGCCGTCATTGACCCCCGTGATGCCAGCTTGTAGAATGCGCGCTTCCTCGGGGCGTAGCGCAGCCTGGTAGCGCATCTGCTTTGGGAGCAGAGGGTCGTGAGTTCGAATCCCACCGCCCCGACCAGTGGCACCAGCATCAATAAGCGGTACAGGCGGTACTCGCGGGAAATCCTCTCAAGGAAGCCTCGCACTTGCGCCCGTAGCTCAACCGGATAGAGCACCGGCCTTCTAAGCCGGGGGTCGTGAGTTCGAGTCTCGCCGGGCGCGCCAGATCAGTGGCGGTGTTAGCTCAGTTGGTAGAGCCCTGGATTGTGATTCCAGTGGTCACGGGTTCGAGTCCCGTACATCGCCCCAAGAACTCGAATGGCGCCGGCCCCTGCCTGGAGCATCCACATGAACCGCCCACGCGTTTTCGCCATCGACGGAATCATTCCTGTCGTGGATCCCAGCAGCTACGTTCATCCGTCTGCCGTTCTCATCGGCGATGTGATCGTCGGGCCCGGCTGCTACGTCGGCCCCTGTGCCAGCCTGCGCGGCGACTTCGGACGCCTGATTCTCGAGCGCGGCGTCAATGTGCAGGACACCTGCGTCATGCACGGCTTCCCCGGCAGCGATACGATCATCGAGGAGGATGGCCATATCGGCCACGGCGCCGTGCTGCACGGCTGCCGCATCGGCAGGAACGCGTTGGTCGGCATGAATGCAGTGATCATGGACAACGTGGTCGTCGGGGAGTCGTCGATCATCGCCGCGTGCGCCTTCGTCAGGGCCGGAATGGACGTTCCCCCGCGCTCGCTGGTCGCCGGTGTTCCCGCCAAGGTCATGCGCCGGCTCAGCGAGCAGGAGATGGCCTGGAAAGTCGAAGGAACGCTGACCTATCAGGAACTCACCCAACGCTCGCTGGCAACGCTGGTCGAGACCGAAGCGCTGAGCGCAGTCGAGCCGGACCGCAAGCGTTTCGACCTGCCCGGCGTGCAGCCACTGATCGAGTTACGCAAACAAGCACCGGGCAGCGACAGACAATAGCCACCGACCCGCCTTGCGCGCAAGCTTCCTTTTTCCGAAAGACGTTTCATGCCTGGCCTGGCCTGGCAGCGCGAGCGCGAATCACGACCGCGCACTCCTCCACGCCGACCAGCCGGCGAGCGCCATCTGCAGTGGCAACGCGACCTGCAAACCGATTGACCCGCAAGGGGTCAGCATTTGCCCGGCTTACTCGCGATTGACGATGTTCGTGCGACGGGATATGGTCGACGGCCATCCTATCCGTCACGATCGCTCTCTGTTCACGCTCGCCGACTCGGCCTTTGCCTACCCCTGCAATAGATCCAGCCGGAAACCGGCCGCCTCGGCGTGCCCGATCGACTGCCTGAGCCTGGCGCGCGAAAGCGAAGGACGCGCAGCCGACGACAGCACAGATCGCTCGCCAACCGGAACCGCCGCCCTGCTGACGGGCGCGGTTCAGGGAAATCTGCAATGAGGCCTCGACCTCGACGGGCGCTTCCGGCACCTCCCCCGCACTCACTGCAGACGGTCGACGCGACGCCGCGCAACACCGCCGTCGGCTGTCGCCTGCACCAACCCCCGCAGCCCCGGTCGACGCCAGCGCGTACGCGCTCGACCACTTCAAGGAATCCCCGTAAATGAACGAAGCTCTTATCTGCGACGCAGTCAGGACCCCGATCGGCCGCTATGGCGGCGCGCTCTCCGGCGTGCGCGCCGATGACCTCGCTGCGCTGCCGATTCGCGCCTTGATCGACCGCAACGCCGGCGTTGACTGGTCGCTGGTCGATGACGTGATCTATGGCTGCGCCAATCAAGCCGGCGAAGACAACCGCAACGTTGCGCGCATGGCAGGCCTGCTCGCCGGCCTGCCGGTCGAGGTCGCCGGGACGACGGTCAACCGCCTCTGCGCCTCGGGGATGGATGCGATCGGCCTGGCAGCTCGCTCGATAAAGGCCGGCGAAGCCGAGCTGATGATTGCCGGCGGCGTCGAGAGCATGTCGCGGGCGCCTTTCGTGATGCCCAAGGCCGATAGCGCGTTCTCGCGCAGCGCCGCGATCCACGACACGACGCTCGGCTGGCGCTTCGTCAACCCGCTGCTCAAAAAACTCCACGACACGCACTCGATGGCGCAAACGGCCGACAACGTCGCCGCCAAATTCAGCGTTTCGCGCGCCGACCAGGATGCTTTCGCCCTGCGCTCGCAACAACGCTGGGGTGCCGCGCACGAAGCCGAGCGCTTTGCCGACGAGATCATCCCGGTCCGTCTGGCGCAGAAGAAAGGCAGCTCGAACGTCATCAGCACCGATGAACACCCACGACCGGACATGACCCTGTCACGACTGGCCAAGCGCGAAGGAATCAACGGCCCCGGACTCACGGTCACCGCCGGCAACTCGGCAGGCATCAACGACGGCGCCTGCGCACTGCTCATGGCCAGCGAGGAAGCCGCCCTCAAGCACGGCCTGACACCGCGCGCCCGCGTCGTGGCCATGGCCACCGCCGGCGTCGCACCACGCATCATGGGCTACGGTCCGGTCCCCGCGATCCGCAAGCTGCTCGCCAGGACCGGACTACGCCTCGACCAGATGGACGTCATCGAAATCAACGAAGCCTTTGCCGCGCAATGCATCGCTGTGCTGCGCGACCTGTCGATCCCGACCAACGCCGCGCACGTCAACCCAAACGGCGGCGCGATTGCCATCGGCCATCCTCTCGGCATGACCGGCGCCCGCCTGGTGGCCACCGCCACCTGGGAACTCCGCCGCCGCTCCGGCCGCTACGCGCTGTGCGCCCTGTGCGTCGGCGTCGGCCAGGGCGTGGCGATGATCATCGAGCGCGTCTGAGCCGACTCCCGGCCGGAAGCCCGCCCTGCTACCGCCAGCCGCTGCCACCAGACGATCTGCGTCGGCCCCGTAGCAGCCCCCCGGGCCGATCAGCCAACCGATCGGCAAACAAAGCCGGCGAGCCAGGCACTGGCGTCACCCACTGCGCGGGCCCAGTCTTCGCCATTCATGAAGTGCGGGGCGCCAGCAATGACCCGGTAATCAAGCCGCTCCGGGTGCGACGCGTAGTGAATCGCCAGCGCTTCGTGCAGGGTCCGTGCCGCTGCCGGCGGAACAACGCAGTCGTTCTCGGCGGTAATCGAAAGCAGCGCCGTCGGAAAGAAGCGCGCCACGGGAAAGTCGCCCTGTTGCGCAAACAACCAGGCCGGCGAGCCGAGCAGCGCAACCGCCGCACGCAGGCGGCGATCACGGCTGGCCGCCCCGTAAGTGATGCAGCCTCCCATCGAAACCCCGGCGACGGCAAGTCGCTGCCCATCGCTCAGACCGCTGTCGACCAGCGCGTCGAGCAGGCCGGGCAGCTCGGCGACCGTTTGCGCCACCAGCGTATTGAAAAGCTGCTCCCTTTGTTCAGCCGGCCGGGCGAACTGCTGCTCGAAGTCGCTTAGCCGTCGCTGCCCGTGACCCACCGCATCGACGCCGATCGCCAACAGTCCTGCCGCGGCAAAGCGCTGCAGTTCGGGCAGGTGCGACTCCTTGTCTGCGCCGAGGCCGTGAAACCACAGCACCGTGGGTAAAGGCGCCGCCCCTCCTGGCGGGTGAACGATGAGCACCGGCACCTCGCCGAGCAATCGGCATGCACCCGCCCCACTCATCTACGCGCCGGGCTGCGGACGAAGCCGGTCACCCCTATCCGCAACGCCACCAGACGATGAGCACGTCATTACCAGACCATCACCGCTGTTTCGGCGGCCATCTGCGCGTAGTACAAACGGATACCGATCTGATAACGCCGCCCCCTGATCAGGCGCATGTCGATCTTCGCGTTGCGATCGCTACCGCTGTCGTCGTCACCGCCGATCTGCACGTTGCCGCCGCTCCTGACCTCGAAAAGGACCATCAGCGTGTCCGCACTGCCGAAGGTGGCAATGCTGTAGGTCCGCGATATTTTCGGCGCGAAATCGAAGACGCGCGTTTCGCCGGCCCTGAGCGCCAGCTTTTGCGACAAGCCGACTTCGAGTTCCGGGATTTTCTGCGTCGGAGCAGTCCCCGGATACGACTCGACGATCCACGTCTTGTCGGCCGCCGACAGCCCGCCCTTGGGTTGCAAGCCCGCACGATAGGCGGCGGGTTCGACGATCAGGCCAGCGCCAAAAGCGTACTCCATCACCGAATTGGGGTCCCAGTTGGTGCCTTTCACTTCGCCCGGGCTGATCTTGCGCAGGATGTTCCACTCGATGGTCTGCGCATCCCAGTTGTTCGGCGGCCCCTGAAAATAATTGCGCACGGCGTTGATATCCCAGGTGATCCCTGCGAAGGGGTTCTGGTGCTCGTGTTCCAGGCCTAGCGCGTGGCCAATCTCGTGCAGTGCGGTATCGCGTCCGTAGGCCGTGTTCAGCGCCCAGCCAAAATTCATCGTTCGCTGCAGCGGGTCACGAATCCCCAGGTTATCGCGGCCAACATAGGACCACGAGCCGTCTCCCGGCGCAAAGCCGATGCGCAGCATCGCGTCTTCGGGCTCGGCAAGTTCCTTGAAGCTGATGCCGATGCCCAGCTTGAACCAGGCGGCGAAGGCCTGGCGCACTTCTTCGATGTCGCTGGCCTTGCCTTTCCAGGCGTTGGCAACGGCATGCCCGGCCTTGTAGCAACAGTAGGTCAACTGCGTTCCGTTGACCCATTTCTTGCCGCCGGCCAGTATCGCACGCGAACGCAGCACATCGACCGCGGGGTCGAACTGCCGTGGATGCTGGACGGGCTGACAGCAATAGCGCAAGCCGGCAGCGGCGCTCTCAGGCACTGCCTGGCTGGCCTTCCCTGACGCAGCTTTCGCGGCTGCTTTAGAGACCACCTTGGAATCCGTTGGCATCTTGTTCTCCTGTCTGAATAGATTGAGGAACTGCCACTCGCAGCGTCCGCGCAGCCAGCGCGCAGAGACTTCCGCTGTGCCGCCAGCATGCGCCCTGCAGTCAAGCCAGGTCAAGCGGCCGGTCGCCTTTGGCCGTTGCCGCCGGAAGCTGCAACTCGAAGCGGGTGCGTCCGTGCTGCGAGCTGACCCGCACTTCGCCGCCGTGCGCGCGCGCGATCGAGCGCGTAATCGCCAGCCCCAGCCCGGCGCCGTCGCCCAGATGCTGGCGCGAGGCGTCGACACGATAGAAGCGGTCGAAGAGACGTGCCAGATGCTCCTCCGGAATCGTCGCCCCGGAGTTTTCCACCACCAGAGTGACCAGCGTCGGATCGCTTGCGTCGAGCTGCACTGCAAGCCAGCCGCCGGCCGGCGCGTGACGAATGGCGTTGGCAAGCAGATTGCTGATCGCTCGACGCAACATCAGCCGATCGCCGAAAACCACGCCGCTCCCCGAACTGCGCACCGCCAGGTCCTTTTCCTCAGTCAGCACGACGTAGAACTCGAGCAATCTTTCGACCTCGGCGCCCAGGTCGAAGGATTCACGATTGGGAACGATCAGACCATTATCCGCCTTGGCCAGGTAGAGCATGTCGGCAATCATGCGCGCCAGATGCTCGAACTCCTCGGCGTTCGACGCCAGGACATCGCGGTACTCGTCGAGCGAACGATCCTTGGCCAGCGTCACCTGCGTTTGCGTCAACAGATTGCTCACCGGGGTACGCAGTTCGTGCGCCAGATCAGAAGAAAAATCGGACAACCGGCGAAACGAGTCCTCGAGTCGGGCGAGCATTTCGTTCAGCGTTCTGGCCAGTTCGGCGAGTTCGACCGGCACGGCGGCGGCAGCCAGCCGCGCGTCAAGGCGCTGCGCCGTGATTCCCGCTGCCTGGCGCTTGATCGCCTGCAGGGGAGCCAGTCCGCGGCGCACGACGACCCAACCGAGAAAGCCGCTCAAGGCGGCGGCGAGGACCACGAACGACCACAGTGTGGTTCTGAAGGCGGTCATGAAGTGCTCATGGTGGGAAATGTCTATGGCCACAGCGACGACTGCCGACGGCGCCCCGGCGATGCCGGTTCGGGCGGCTGCCGCGATCCCGCGCAGGGGCAGTGCCGTGCGCGTTCTCCAGACCATCGGCGCCAACCGCTCCGCTACCGGATCCTGCGCGCCCCGCTCGAGAAGCGCCGGCGGGAAATCCGCGCCGTGACTGGCAAACAGGGTTTTCCCGGCCGGAGCGATGACCAGAATCGCCAGGCCGGAGTGGCCCACCAGCGAATCGTCGAGGCGCTCCGGAACGAGTTCCAGATCGGCTTCGGAACGCACTTTCTCGAGAGCGTGCTGTGTCAGGCGCAGCTTGCCGGTGAGCACTTCCATATCCTGCTCCTCGAAATGCCGTTCGACCGAGTTGCCGATCAGGAAGCCGAGCAGGAGCAGGACCGCGGCCGAAACCGTGGCGAAAAGCAGCGTCAGTCGAAAAGTGATCGATCGCTCGCCGCCTAGTCGCACTCCGTCCCCCCGAAGCGCAAAGCCATGCTGCCCAGGATCAGCAGATCACAGGCAACACGGCCTTGCGCATGCCAAACCAAGCGTGCGCCGCGCAGAAATCGTGGAAGGCGGAGACGTCGTGGAACTCCCGGCCTCGTCGTTTCTCCGTGCGCGCTTGTCGCCGTTACGACGACGGCCCGCCGGAACGCTTGACCGACACGGGCGTCGACCGCCCACCCTCGTACTGCGGCACCAGCAGCGCCTCGATCTCGGCAAAATCCTTTTCCGAGAGAACTCCGGCAGCCGTTTTCAAGAGTAGCGTACTGGCAAGAAATTCGAAACGCGCCTGCGCGAGATCGCGCTTGGCAAAAAACATCTGCCGTTCGGCGTCAAGAACGTCCGTATTGGTACGGATTCCGGCCCGCATCCCGCGCTTGGTCCCTTCGACGGCGACGACGCTTGCGTCAACCCCTTTGCGATACGCAGCCACTCTACCGACACCGGTCTCGACGGCCAGAAACTGGCGTTTGACCTCGACCATGGCGTCGTTCGTGGCCAGGTCGAGTTCGGCCATCGAGCGCCCGCGATTGGCGATCGCCTGCCCGGTCAGGGCGTTCACCCGGCCACCGGCAAACAACGGAATATTGATTTGTACACCCACGGTGGTGATCGAGCTTTTCTGGTTAAGCGTCGAGATGGTTTCGTTCTCGGCTTTCAGCGCCCGCGCCACCAGATCCAGTTGCGGCAAATGGCCGGCACGCGCGCGGTCCACTTCCAGGCCAGCCAGCTCAACGAGTTTTCTCCGCGCGCGAATCTCCGGGTTGTGCTCCTGCGCCAGCGCCAACCATTCGTCGAGCCGGCCTGGCACGATGCCGGTCGGAATGAAATCCGGCCGCAGCACCCATAGATCGTTCATCGGCGTACCGGTGATGCCTTCCAGTACGCGCCGGGTCACTGCCACCCGATCGAGCGCCTCGGCACGACCGGCGCGGGCAAACTCGAGCCTCGACTCGGCCTCGGCGATCTCGGTAATCGTCCCCTCCCCACCGTACCGCCGACGTTCGGCCAGTTCGCGCTGGGCGCCATAGGCAACGATTTCGGCCTCGCTCAGCGTCAGCCGCTCGAGCGCCAGCAGGGCTTCAAAGTAGGCGGTCGACACTTTGCTCGCCAGCTCCGCCTCCTTGCGATCGAACACCGCATTGCTGTAGGCGGCCTGCACGCCGCCCTGCCGATAGCGCACGTAGCTCTCGTAGTTGAAAAGCGGCTGCCGCAGCGTCAGCGCCGCCTGTTTGTCGTAGTAGTCGAGGTCCTGCGTCACGTCGACCAGCGTAGACTCGCGCTCACCGGTGTTCTTGGCGTAGCTGCCCGTGATCGAAACCGTCGGCAGCAGGCCGGCGAGCCCGATGTCGATCGCGTACTGGCCGGCGTCGCGCTCGAAACGCGCCGCCTGAAAGGCCGGGTCGTGCTGACGGGCGGCACGATAGGCGTCGAGGAGACCGGCAGCGAAGGCACCCGACGACAACAGCACCAGGCCGCAGGCAGCGAACCGGAAAAGGCGGCTGCGCATGCTCATTCCTCGGTCAATGCGGCGTGCATTCGGTCGACGAGGGGCTTGAACAGGTAGTTGAGCATCGTCCGTTCACCCGTCTTGACGAATACCTGGGCCGGCATCCCGGGCCTGATTTCGTGCAGTTTCAGCTTCTTCATGCCGGCTTCCGTGACCACCACCTTGCCGCGGTAAAACGGCGGCACCTTGCCTTGCGGATCGGTCGTCGCATCGGCGTCAACCTGCACGAACTCGCCGGGGATCTGCGGCGTCGTCCGCTGGTTGAAGGCCGGAAAGGTAATTTCCACCGGCAGGCCCAAGCGAACCTTGTCGATCAGGTCGGTGGGAATATGCACCTCGATTCGCAAGGGCTCGTTCTTCGGCACGATGTCCATCAGGAACGTACCTTGCGCCAGGACGCCGCCAACGGTATGCACGCTGAGACCGACGACGACGCCTTCACTCGGCGCGTACACGGTGGTGTTCTCCAGTTCAAAGGCCAGACCCTCGAGCCGACTCTCCAGCGAGGTGGTTTCCTTCTGCACCTCCGCCAGCGCACTCTCCACCTCTTTGTGGTACTCCTGCTGCCGCGCCACCATGCGCATTCGTGTTTCGCCGATGCTCTGCTGCGCGCGGCCAAGATTCCCGAGGTCTTCGGAAATCGCGCCGTTGAGTTGCGCCAGCAGGCGCTCCTGTTCCGATAGGCGATTGCGCGGCAGGTAGCCTTCGGCCGCCAACTCGCGCAGCCCCTTCAGTTCTTCGCGCAGCAGCCGCGCCTGCTCCTCCTTCGAGCGTCGCGTCGCCTCGAGGCCTTTGGCGTACGACTGCAGGCCCGCCAGGGTATTCTGCATCGCTCCCAGCTCGGCTTGCAGTCCCGCCTGCCGCGAACGCAGAAGCTGCGTCTGCACCGCCATCGCGCTGGCCGCCCGTGAATCGTCCTTGCTCTTCAAGAGCTCCGCGGGGAAAACGATCTCCGATTGCCCCGCCACGTCGGCCAGCAGGCGCGCCTCGGTGGCTTTGGCCACCAGCCACTGACTATGGGTGACTTGATGCAGCGAGCGCGCGGTCGTCGGATCGAGCCGCAGCAGGACGTCGCCCTTCTTGACTTCATCCCCGTCCTTGACCAGGATCGCCTCGACCATCCCCGGCCCGAGATTCTGTACGGTCTTGCGATTTCCGGTGACCACCACCTGGCCGCTGGCGGGAACGCCCTGGTCGAGTGGAGCCAAAGCCGCCCACACCATGAAGCCGCCAAAGCCCAGAATCAGGACCACCCAGCCAATTCGGGAAACCCGGTGATGATTGATGTCGACGCCGCTGGCGCCCGCCTTTGCTGGCCGGGCGGAAAGGTCGCTCACTTCGGTAATCTCACTGTCGCCAGCTTTCGCGCCTTCGAACAAGTTGTTGGCCATCGTTCTGTGCCTCGCCAGTCAGACGCCAACGACCGGCGTCGACGGAAGTCCGCCCGCCGGCGCCGCAGTAGTCGTCGCCGGTCTTGCCGCAACCGCGCTCTGCCCGGCCGGCGCTGTAGGCGGTGAATTTGCTGCGCTCGCCGCCTTTGGCGCCGGGGCGGCAGGCGGCGGATTGGGCGGATTGGCTGAGCGCATGGCCGCGAGAATCTGGTCGCGCGGACCGTGTGCCTTCACCGTTCCCTCCTGCATCACCAGAATGCTGTCGGCAACCACCAGGGTGGTCATCCGGTGGGTGACGATGACCACTGTCCGCTTCCTCGCTTTCAGGCGCCGGATCGTTTCGGCCAGGGCCGCCTCGCCCTGATCGTCGAGGTTGGAATTCGGTTCGTCGAGGACAATAAACGCCGGGTCGCCGTAAAGCGCACGGGCCAGACCGATGCGCTGTTTCTGGCCACCCGACAGAGCGCTTCCCGCCTCGCCGAGCGGGGTGTCGTAGCCGTTCGGCAAGAGCAGGATCAAGTCGTGAACGCCGGCAGCCTGAGCCGCCGCCAGAACCTGGTCCGAATCGACTTCGCCAAAACGGGCGATGTTTTCGGCGACAGACCCACCAAACAACTCGATGTCCTGCGGCAGATAACCCAGATAGGGGCCCAACTCATCCTTGTTCCACTTGAAAATCTCAGAGCCGTCCAGGCGCACCGATCCGGCCAGCGTTGGCCAGACACCGACCAGCAAGCGCGCCAGCGTCGACTTGCCGGAAGCGCTGGGACCGATCACGGCGACAACCTCGCCGGCCTGCAACTTGAAGTTCACATTCTTGAGGATCAGCGTCTTGCTGCCCGGCGCCCCCGTCGCCGCGTTCTCGACGACCACGTCACCCAGCGGCCTCGGCAGCGGCATTCCGGCAGCCCGCGCCGGGTACAGGCCGAGCAGCTCGACCAGACGCTTGTAAGCGGCGCGTGCCGACACCAGCTGTTTCCAGTTGCCGATCAGCGCTTCGACCGGCGCCAGTGCGCGGCCGACCAGAATCGACCCGGCGATCATCATTCCCGGCGTGATTTCTCCTTCTATCGCCAGCAGCGCGCCATAGCCCAGCGTCAGGGATTGCATCGAGATACGCGCAAAGCGGGTCAGCGCCGTCAACATGCCGGCGCGATCGCTGGCCAGAGCCTGTTGTTCGAGAAACTTCCGGTGCAGCTTGAACCAGCGCCCGCGAATCGCCGGCAGCATGCCCATGGCTTCGATCACCTCGGCATTTCTCAGGTTGTTGTTGGCCTGCGCATTGGCTGCCATCGACAGCTTTTGCGCCTCGCCCAGCGGCCCCGCCGAGACACGCTCGTTAACAAACGCCAGAGCCACCAGGACAAGCACGCCGATCAGCGCGAAGACGCCCAGTTCACGGTGCATCATGAAGATCGCTATCAAATAGATCGGCATCCACGGCGCGTCGGTCAGGGCCACCAACCCGGCACCGGTCAAGGTCTGGCGCATCGATGCCAGGTCGTGCAGGGCCTGCGCCGGATTCTGGCCTGCCTGCCGCAGATTTCGTTCGAAGGTCGCGTCGAAGATGCGCTGGTTGATGTCCAGATCGAGACGAGCACCGACGCGCACCAGGACCATCGATCGGATCCATTCAAGCAGGGACATCAGCGCCAGCAGCCCAAGCGCGATCAGCGTCAGCATCAGCAAGGTCGTCGGATTACGGCTCCCGAGCGCACGATCGTAGAGCTGCAGCATGTAGATCGCCGGCGTCAACATCAACAGATTGGTGAAGAAACTGAACGCGCCAACGGTCATGAAGGCCTGCCGAAAAGACAGCAGCAGCTGCTCCAGCTCGGGGCGTTGGGACGGACCGGTCATGCGCACTCTTCCTCGAAAAAAACAACCCGGCAGAAAAAACGGGCAGGCGCGCCGCGTGGCGCGGCCAGGTGTCGACTGTTGGTGAGTGCGGCAGTCATCTCGGCAGCAGGGCCAGGCCACCGGCGTGGCAGGCACCTGCTGGCACACAGTCTCGCCAGACGTGATGATGACATAAGCAGCAGGGGTAATCCAGCCCGCCTGACGCCAGCGCTGGCTTCTACACTTTGCCTTCCCGATCTCCGGGGCGTGGGCGGCTGGGGCAAGACGGACCCACCCGGGTCGAACTGCTTCCGCCGCCTTCGGCGCACCGGCCTGACCTCTGCAGCCCTGTTCTGGCGGCAATCCTGGCCGCGATCTGGGCCTGCGGCGACGGTGATTCAGGCCGCCTGGAGTCACCCGCGGCGGGTAGCTTCAGACCCACCCGCGAGCGGACAGCATTTACAGAACTCCTTTTCGATACATGGCGTTACCGGGCTACCAGGAAGTGGCGCGGACCTTGCTCTTATGATCGCATCGTTTAGCGGTTGTGGCTAAATGATGCGCAAAGTAGCTGAAACGTGAACGAGAGCCGATTTCTGCACTTTTTCTCCCGCCAGAAGGAATTCGACATGACGCCGAACATGTTTGCCAAGATTGCCGGGCTCACCCTCGCCCTTGCCGTATGCAGCGAAGTAGCCCACGCCGCCGAGAGCAGCGCGGTCAAGGCCAGCCGCGATTGGCTGAAGCATCCGGCGGTGGTTGAGCTGGACACCACCGAGACGGTCTTCGCAGTCGGCGACCCGCATGGCGATCCGGTGCGGCTGGCCGGGGTGCTGGCCGCGGCCATGCTCACGGAAAGCACGGCGACCGCGCCGGACCAGGTGAAATGGACGGGCGGCAAATCGGTCCTCGTGGTCACCGGCGACATGATTGACAAATGGACCGATTCCCTGGGAGTGATTGCGCTGCTGCGCGCCCTGCAAACCGATGCAGCGCGCCAGGGCGGGCAAGTCATCGTCACCATGGGCAACCACGAGGCTGAGTTTCTGGCCAACCCGTTGGGGAAGAAGACCAGGGAATTCGCCAACGAACTACGGGCCGCCAAAATCGATCCGGTCGAGGTCGCCAGTTGCCAAGGAGACGTCGGGCAGTTCCTGTGCGCCTTGCCCATTGCGGTGCGGGTCAATGATTGGTTCTTCAGCCATGGCGGCAATACCAACAACCGGACCATTGCCGAACTCAGCACCGCCATCGAGAATGGCTTTGCCAAGGATGGCTTCGCGACCAAGGAGTTGAGCGACGAAAATTCCATCCTCGAAGCGCGCCTGAACAAGAAGGGCCCGAACGGGATGCCCTGGTTCATGGACGGCAGCAAGGACACCGACGCGAAAGCCCTGTTGAAAAAATATGCATCCAAGCTGAAGGTGAACCACATCGTCCAGGGCCACCAATACGGCCGGGTGAAGTTCCCTGACAACAAGAACCGGGAGGAAGAAACGCTGTTCCAGCGCTACGGCATCCTGTTCCTGATCGACAGCGGCATGGGCGAGGGAATCGAGGACAGCACCAGCACCGGCGGCGCCCTGCGCATCGCCGGCCCGGCTGGCAAGCAGCAGGCTCTGGTCATTTGCGCCAACGGCTACTGGCGCGAAATGTGGGACAGCAAGGAACAACCGGACCACCAGGAGCAGCACTGCGGCAAGTAGCGGATGCGGCGGCGCGAAGAATTCGTCGGCAATGACGCAGTAATGTAATTCGCATGCTTCCTACACCGAGGGCAGGCCATGGCGATGAACGAGGTTGAACACGTTGTCCTGCTAATGCTCGAGAACCGATCGTTCGACAGCATGCTGGGCTGGCTCTACGAGAACAAGAAGCCGCTCAGCAACACGCCTCCGCTCAAGCCGTCGGAGTCGGCTTATCACGGGCTACAGGAGATCACTCCGAGCGCCTACGCGAACGAGGATCAGACGCGAAACATCAAGGTGCTTCCGACCCGCGGGGCTGAGGGCCTGGGCGTACCGAACGTCAATCCCGGCGAAAGTTTCGAACACGTCACCCGGCAACTCTTCGGCACTACGAAGGCGGGCCCCGGCGACAAACCGACGATGCGCGGCTACGTGCGCGATTACGCAGAATTGCTCGCCAGTCAGGGCAAGGACGCGGCGGCGGTCAAACGCTACGCGGGGCAGGTCATGCAGAGCTACACGCCGGCGCAGCTACCGGTACTCAACGGACTGGCAGAGCACTACGCCGTATGCGACCTGTGGTTCTCCTCGGTTCCGTCGCAAACCAATACCAATCGGGCCTTCGCCCTGTGCGGGACGTCCATGGGCCTGGTCGATAACGGCTTTCTCGAGGACGCCACCAACCTAGCGCTCAAGGCGCTCGAAAAGGTTTCCGGCGAACTGATCGGCGACGACCGCTTCAGGGCGCGGACGATCTTCAATGCACTCCACGACGCCGGCTTGACGTGGTCCGTGGTCAGGCAGAGTGGCTATCTGCCGATCAATTTCAACATGCTTGCCGTGGCCATCGAGGGAGTGCTGCTGGCCGCGCCCGGAAATCTGATCTCGCGCGCGACGGTGGGCATGGTGATGGAGTACCTGCGCTCACTCAGTTCGAGTGAAGTGAGCGCAGACTACACGTACCGGCTTTTTCCCGAGATCGGCAAGATACCGAACGCCAACGCCCATTTCTCGACGCTCGATTCGTTCCTGGTTTCGGCCAGACAGGGACGTTTGCCGCATTTCACCTATATCGAGCCGGAGTGGACCATCGCTCACCAGGGAACCGGAAATTCGGCCGTCTCGCTGTCCACCTACCTGTTTCATCAGGGCAACGACTATCACCCGCCCGGCAACCTCGACGCCGGCGAAAACCTGCTCAAGAAGATCTATTCCAGCCTCATCGCCAACACGGAGGCATGGGAAAAGACCTTGCTGATCATCACTTTCGACGAGCCGGTCGGCACTTTCGACCACGTGCCCCCGCCGCCGGCAATACCGCCCTGGGGCACCGGGACGCCCGCCTTCGAGCGCCAGCATGACTTCAACTTCGACCGCTATGGTGCTCGGGTACCCGCGATTCTCGTCTCTCCTCGCATCGCCAAGGGTACGGTGTTCCGCTCGCCGGGCAGCATCCCGTTCGACCATACATCGATCATCGCCACCCTCCTCGAGTGGCGCGGGCTGAGCAAGGCCGCGGAGGATTTTGGCCAGCGCACGGCAAATGCACCGACGTTCACGAACCTGGTCAGCCTGGCCACGCCGCGCACCGACGCCAGCGACCTTGCCTTCCTGAAACTGGCGCGCAAGAGAGGTGAACCGGTTCACTTCTACGACCGCTTTCGTCTCAGGAACGCTCAGGGCCAGTATGTGTCACGCTTTCTCGAACACTATGTGGTGCCATTCAGCAAGGATGACCCGGCGGCGACGGAGTACTTTCCCACGACCAGCTACGAAGCTCCGGTCACTTTCTATTGCCAGAACGCCGCTCACCGCCCCGACGAAGGAGTGATTCTTGGGACCGGCAGCGCGGACACGATCAAGCTCATTTCCAGCGAGGAAGGTCTCGGCTCCTACAATGTCCTTGGCAACTGGAAGAACTCGTCCGATTGCTACTATTTCAACGATTACATGGAAGGCGAATACGATCGCCAGCAAACCTGGGCGATCAGCAAGCTCAGCCCGGCTTCAGGACCCTTGTGTTTTGGTGACAAGGTGTTTCTCGTCAACGGTGGCGAGCGCCTGAATTCCCGGTACAACGCCCTCTACGGCCACTGCTATCTATGCACCGATCGGGACGGCAGCGCCTGGAGCGTGGAACCGGTCGTGGACGGCCTGCCCGTCGAAGGCGCCCTGAAGTACGGGGACGAGGTGTTCCTGAAACACCTCAAGACGAACCGATACATCAGCGCCTTCAAGTCCCAGTGGGGTCAGTGGAAACCTACCCTGGGGCAAGCCAACAAAGTCCGCCTGAAGCTGTCTCTACCGGACAACGCTGGTTATGCATCCACCACCCAAGGCTTTGTCGCGGATGGTGCCTGCGTGGCACTCGTTTCGAGCCGCGAGGATCTCACCAGCAAAGGAACACGCTGCGACCACCTCTTCTCGGGAAGCCGGACCGACCTGTACTACTACTACGCCGACTTTGCGCCACGCTCGTCCACATGGCGCCTGTCGACGGCCGACGGCGCACCCCTGCGCAACGGCAGCACCGTGTACATCGTCAACGACGATACCCAGCAGGTGATCGTTCCCGAGGGTGAGTTCATGACCACCCGGATTTCGGCCGCCGACGACGCGCTGTGGATGATCGAAGGTGTCCCGGAAAAATAGCTGTCAAGTCTGGCGACGCGGCCTTTAGCGGCAGCCGTATCTCTTCCTGTCCCCATCCCGCCCGCCATTGTCTCTGGCAAACTTCAACGCATTCTTCCGTCGCCAACAGGCATGCAAATTCGCTCCTTCGGGGCGAAACCTGGCGCCAAATCATGTCGCCGACAATGTTTCCCGTACCCGTGCTCTCCTTGCCACTTTATCGGGTAACGTCGTCCCTCCCCTCTGCAGTCGAACGACCATAATGCGAGGTAGATCATGTCAGCCAACAAATCCTTTCTTTCAAGTCAGAAATATGGCTACGATTTTGTCGTCGCAACGACCCAGGCAAGCATCAATTCGGGTCTCAAGGAGTATCTCGACACCATCGATCAGCCGACGGCGTCGCTGTGTTTTCTCGCCGATACAAAAGGCAATCCGACCGTCCAGATCAGCCTCGACGACCTGAAGACCAGGACCGGCGGCATCGACCCCTTCGAAATACCCGACGGCACCGATTACAGCGACCCGAGAATCGCCACTCTGACCAAGAACATGTTTGTTGTCGGCCTGAAGCTCAAGCTCGGTCTGCCGCCAGGCGTAATGCCCAAGGATATGCCGGCGATTGTCGATCTGGGGTCGTCTGCGAACAATGTCAGATTCAATCTCTTCTGCTCCGAGTTCGAGGTCATCCAGAACAGCCCTCCCAGCGGCTTTGGCGGCCAAGGCTCCTGGAACGTCTGGTCGCAACCGTCGGGAACCCCGTGGTACTTCAGCACGACGGTTAACCTTGTCTATGAGGCGCTCGACAATGAACTCGATACGCCTTATTTCAACAATCATCCGGCGCAGAAAAAGGCGCTCCTCAACCAACTAAAGAATCTCGGCTCGGGAGCCTTCAGCCTGCAGCAACTGCTCTTTGACCTCGACAATGCGGTGGTCCAGTCAATCCCCAGAATTGCAGGCCTCGACCCCTCTTCCGATGCCGGTCTGATCCTGACCAAGTCCTTCGTTAACCTCTATTTCGCCTCCGCCAAGACCCATGGCGAGCCAGTGCTATCGGTCCACGCAGTGGCCAACGCCCCCGACGGATCGTCGCTACGGCTGACGGGGATGGAGCGTGAAGTCAGCCAGTTTCGTGACGGAAACGGCGTCGTGGTAGCCAACCCGACCCCGGCACAGAAACAGGTGGTGACGCTGGACTATCTCTGTGCTGCGAATAACAACCACCTGCCCGGCGCGGCGGGTTTCGACTGGAATTGGGTAGATCCCGCCAATGTCGACAATGAAAGCGGCATTATATCGATTAACCGCAATACACTAGCCAACTATTACAGAACGCTTCTCGCCTCCGAGGTGTCGCGCTCGTGCTTGAAACCCTGGACATCGGTTACCGCACACATGATGGGGAGTCTCGATACAAACATGCGCTTGACGCCGGGGCAAACTCCACAGAATTCGATCATCGTGCCGACGGGACCGACAGTGCTCAAGATTTCCTACGCCAGCAACGCCGACAATCACGACAAATCTGGCCTGACCTACGGTGAATTCGACCTGCACAGCTCATACGATTGCTCGGTTTCCTTCGCTGGCAGCACGATCACGATCGTTCAACACCTGGTGCTATATATCTATCTCCAGTTTGATTACACCTCCGCATCGGGAAACGTCGTGGATACGACGATCACCGACACGTACACGCTATCGGTTGGACAGAATGGTCAGCTTCAATCCACAGCCAGCAGCTCGACCCAGGATCGCTCTACGACTCCGGACTATGGCTGGTTTTTTGACATTCTTGCGGGAGGAAGCTCCCAGAAACAAATCGCAGGAATAAAAAACTATTCGAATAGCGTAGCGAAAACGACGCTCAAAGATATTCCCGCACAAGATATCCAGAATTTCGTTTTCCCCGGGGCCAGGGTTTTTACGTACAAGGATGTGCAATTTTCCGAAAATCAAGATTTGGTTACTGCTGTGACCTACGTCAAACCTGGCTGACAAGAGGCTCTGCTTTTCTGATGCGACCGGAAATGCGGTCGCTTGAAGGAAGGATCGCTTGCTTCGCTGGCGATCGTCCAGGCTGGACAAGCACGAAACGAGTGCCGAGGGGCGACAGGCCTGCGATAAATCCGGCACAAGCAAGGAGAATTGGGACATGGAAAAGATGAATCTGACTTACTCCGCTGAAATGATGACCAACCACCTGCAAGCCGAGGTTATATCGCCTCAGGCGAAGTTCGAGGCCTTGCAGAGCAGCGACGGCCATTCGCTTCTGTTCTCTGTCGGAACCGACGGGGCCTTCTACCTCACTCGTGAAGCAAGCGGACAGTCGGCTGCAGGCTGGTCGAAAACGGACCTGAGCAGTACTCGGATCAAGGCCGACTTCTCCGGTCAATCCGGCGTCACCTGTCGGACGTTCGACGCCGGACAAAGCGTGCAGAACGGTTCACTTGGCCTGGCCATGGTCGTCACGACGAGCGCCGGTGACCACCTGTATTTGTCTCTCGGCAATTCCAACAAGGATATTTCATGGGCAGACTCACCGAACTGGGTGTCGTACGCGTACGACGATCCAGGCGCGCCGTTGTCCAGACTTGAAATCGCCAACGTCTTCTTTTGTGAGACGACCGGGAAGGTGCAGTACATCGTCGTTGATATCGTTCGCGATCCAAACAGCACCGTGAAAAACGTCAGCAGATACTATATCGACCCCGGCAAAGCCAACGGACACTACTGGAACAAGCACGATCTGCCGATTGATATCGAGGTCGAAAGCTATGACAGCTGTCTCGGCAGATTGCCAAAGGGATATGTTGACGGTCTGTATACGGCTGGTCACGCGGGGGCAGGCGGTCAGTTGGAGTTTCGTCCGGTGATCAATGTTTACGGATCTGGCCCGCCCCTACCTGTGCGACTGAACCTGCCTGGGGGCGTGGTGCCAGGCGCCATTGCCGCAACGCGAAATGCGGACCTGTCGACGGATCTATTTGCGCTCAGCGGCAGCACCCTGTACTACTTCGCCAGCACCAACCAGGCCGACGGTGCAACAGCAACTCCTTTGATCACCAGCGATGTGCTGTCAGACACAAGCAGGCTCGCGGCGATGTATCACGACGGCGTGATTACCCTCTGGGGGCGCAATGCGAGTGACCAGGTCTACTACACCAGTTGCCTGCAGTCGCAGGTCTCGCACCCCTCGGCGTGGAGCGTTCCGCTGCCAATTCTCTCCGCTATCGAGGAAATCTCGCCCTACGTCAATCGGGTTGACGGGGGCAATACGATCTTCGCCAGTGGTGCGGGAAAGCTGCAAAGGATTACTCAGGCTTCCCGATCGACGTCAAAACTGTGGCAGACCGACCAGATCACCCTTCCCGTTCCACCGACGAGCAAGTCCATCTCGTTCAACTCCTACACGACGACCATTCAGGTGGCAGACGAGCAGCGTCTCCCGCTGAAGAATGCCTCGCTCAGCCTGAGTGCGAACAGCCGATGTGCAGTGCATATCAATGGCCTTTACTACATCGTCGACCGCACACCGATTCACATCAAGACCAACTCCCTTGGCTCGATTACGATCGTCGAGTCCACAGCGACGCTGAACGGCACGATTTTCACCGTATCCACCGGCAGCGGCGCTTCGCTGACCATCAACCCGATGGTCGCGCCGTTCAACAAGCTCGCCGCACTGGGTGATGACAAAGGGAACAGCGGAAAGCTCAAGGCGGCAACGATCAACGACGGTAACGGAAGAACCAGGCCCCTCGTTCCTAGCGCGCCCGCTAACGACCTGAAGGCGGTTGCCAGAGGGCTGGCCAATCTCGGCACGAGCTTTAGCTCCATCGGCTCGGCGACTCCCGGGGCACTCGCACTTGCCGCCGCTGGCCCCGCGCCTGCTCCGGCCGCCGCAAGAAACCTGGGTAATGACATGCTCGTCGCAGCTGGCGATCTGTTCCAATGGCTGGAGTCCGGAATAGACGCGGTCATCGAGGTGATTGAAGATGCAGCGACAGCAGCATGGCATTTCGTCGCCACGATTGCCGGCAAGGTGTATCGAGCCATTCTGGATACCGCTGAAGCGGTCGTCGGTGCCGTTGTGTGGGTATTCAACGCGATCAAGACAGCGGTTCAGGACATCATCAAGTTCGTCGAGTTCCTGTTCGAATGGGACGATATAAAGCGCACCAAGGACGTCGTCCACAATCTGACCAAGGCCTTTCTTCAGGGCCAGGTGGATTCGATAGCAAGCTTCGAACACGCTTTCGACAACATGATTGACGACGTTGAATCGCGCATCGACAGTTGGGCAGGAATTCAGGACTGGTCGAATCTCGGCCCCGCCGCGTCCAAGCCGCCAAGTCGTAGTGCAAGCAATCCGATGCAAGGCCAGAACTCGGGATCATTGCATCTCTCGCACCATTTCCAGAACAACGCGAACAACATCTCCATAAAGAGCGGCGCACCGTCGCCGAGCCTGGTTCAGAACCTGATCGACGATCTGCTGAACGCGCTGAAGCAGGAAGGCCAGGTGCTCGATACGCTGATCACACGACTGGAAACGCTGGCCCATGACTTCCCGAAGCTCAACGTCGAGGATGTGCTCAAGCGCTTGCTTGGCATCCTGGTCGACGGGGTACTCAGCAGTGCCAAGGTCGTTGTCGATGCCCTGTTGAAGATCCTCCACGACGTCGCCTCGGCGGCGATGAGTATTCTTGACGCGAAGATCCATATTCCGATCATTTCCGACATCCTCAATGCAATCGGAATTCCCGACATCTCCTTCCTGGACCTGTTCTGCTGGATCTCGGCCGTGGCTTATACCGTGGTTTACAAAATTGCCGCCGGCAGCGCGCCGTTCCCGGACGACATGAACACCGACTTCCTGATCAACACCCGCAGTCTGGAAGACCTGCAGCACGGTTTTGGCCCCGCCGGACAGGGTTCGGTGGGCGCGGCCATGTTCAAGATATCGGACAGCGCGCAGACAGCCGTCTTTGTTTCAGGCCACGCGATCGCCGGTTTCATGTCCTTGATGAGCGACTTCGTGGCCACCTTCGAGGCGGCCGAGGAATCCGGCGAGAATCCGTGGGGCATCCCGTCGGCGGTCATGGGAATCATCATGGGTGGCTCGGTTGGCATTGCCAACTTCCTGGTCCCCAAGGATCCCATAAAGCAGACCGCCGTGAGCACGATCAGCACCGCGACGACCGGTCTGGTCATTTTGTGCAAGATCGTTTTCTCGGGCCCACTGCAAAAGGAGTTCGGCGCCTCCAAAGGCGTCATGAGCAAACTCAAAGCGGCCGATGGGCGGGCAACCGGGGCAATCGTGAACGCCGTTCTCGTCATCCCGGCACTGGCCTGCACGGGTTGGCATTTCTACGAGTTGTCGCAAGCGCCAGCCGGGAAGACCCGCTCTGATGCCATCATTGAAGAGGTGAGCAACCTGACGTCTTACATTTCCCGCGTTTCCTACACCCTCGCGGTCAATGACGACGATCCGGAATCCAAAGCCATCGCCATCGGCGTGATGGCGGTTGCCAACATCGCCTATTCAGGTCTGCAAACCGCGGAAGCAATCGTCGACTGATCGGGAGACGGAAGGTCGAACGTGCGTCGCCCGGGGCCGCCGTTTTCTCGCCGCGCCCCGCGCCCGGCACCACTCCCGCGGCTACCGGTGCATGCAGTCCGGAAACGACGCACCCGAAACGCCGGCACGGCTGGCGGTCATTAGCTACAATCGCAGATCGTCGGCGCGCGCTCGCGGCCGCTTGTCGCATCAGCTGCCCGCCCGGAGACTCTGTCGCTCGGCGCCACGAATGCCGGTACAACCAGCGCAACCGACATCGGCCAGACGTTGTTTGCACGCGCGCTCCGGGCTTTCCCGAACAACGACCACGGACCCTCGCCATGAAACGCCACGACACCCTCCAGGACCTCTCTCGCGAGCACCATACGGCGCTCAAGCTGGCGCTCGATGCCCGCCGTGCGGCCACTTCGGGCGATGCGGAGAGGGTCGCCACGGCAGCGGCGACCTGCACCAGGGTTTTTGCTGCCGCCCTCGAACCTCATTTCCGCAGCGAGGAATCCGGCCTCCTGCCGGCCATGCTCGCGGGCGAAGAGGCGCTGGTCGCGCGCACATTGCGTGAGCACGCCGAACTGCGCGCCCTGGTCGGCCGCTTGCCGGATGCCGACGCGACCACCCTGCTGAGTTTTGCCGACCTGCTCTCGGCGCACGTACGCTTTGAGGAGCGAGAACTGTTCGCAGCCGCGCAGCTGCGCCTCGATCAGCAAGACTGAGCGTTGACCCTGCGCCACCGGCCCAGGCTTGCGCAAGGCAGCGGCGCGGCGAGACTTTATTCACAGTTCAGGCTTGGCAAAGCGGCCATAATTCACTCTGGCCGCGTGTGACTTCCCCAGCAGGATCCTGATGGCAACACTTCTGATCGTCGATGACGCCCCCGAAAACCTGTCGGTCCTGAGCGGCCTGCTCAGCCCGCTGTATCGGGTGCGCGCGGTCAACTCGGGACAGCGGGCCTTGCAGGCAGCCGCCAGCCAGCCGCGACCCGATCTGATCCTGCTCGACGTGATGATGCCGGAAATGGACGGCTACCAGGTACTCAGCCAATTGCAGGCCAACCCGGCGACCGCCGACATCCCGGTAATCTTCGTCACTGCGCTCGACAGCAGTGGCGCCGAGGAGCGTGGACTGGCACTTGGCGTGGCCGACTACATCACCAAGCCGATCCGGCCGTCGATCGTCCTGGCTCGGGTAAGGGCGCAGATCGAGCTGAAAGCCGCGCGTGACTTGCTGCGTGATCACAACCGCAGCCTGCAGCGGGAGATCGACCGGCGGATGGCCGAGAACCTCCAAATCCAGGATGTCAGCATACGCGCGCTGGGGCGACTGGCAGAGATCCGCGACCCGGAAACCGGCAACCACCTGCGCCGCACGCAGGGCTATGTTCGCACGCTGGCCATGCAGCTTCGCTTCCACCCACGTTTCGCAGCCTTCCTGACCGCCCACAACATCGAGGTTCTGGTCAAGTCGGCGCCGCTGCACGACATCGGAAAAGTCGGCATTCCCGACCACATTCTGCTCAAACCCGGCCAGCTGACGGCGGACGAATGGGTAATCATGAAAACGCATTCCCGCCTCGGTTACCTGGCCATCGAACAGGCCGAGCAGGATGCCGAACACCGAATCGAATTCCTCAGCATGGCCAAGGAAATCGCCCACTACCACCATGAGAAATGGGATGGTTCGGGCTACCCGGACGGTCTCGCTGGCGACGTCATTCCGATTTCGGCACGGCTGATGGCGCTCGCCGACGTCTTCGATGCCTTGCTTGCACATCGGGTCTACAAGGCAGGACTCCCCGTCGAAGAAGCGCTACAGATTATTCGCGGCGGGCGAGGCTGCCACTTCGACCCGGACGTGGTCGACGCCTTCTTTGCCCGCCAGAACGTGTTCCTCGCCATTGCCGCCCAGCACGCTGCTGGCGAAACCCCACCGACCAGCGGAGCCAAGAGCTGAGAGCGATCGACACCAACGCCTCCGGCCGCCCGCGCTGCCTGCTCACCCGAAAAGGAGGCGATTGATGCGCAGGTCGTTCTGGCAGCTGCTCGCCCTGCTCCCTCTATTGCTGGCCGTGCTTTCGGCAAGCGCAGAGGAACTGCGGGTCGGCGGCACCGGATCCTCGCAGCCGATCATCCAGCTCCTCTTCGACGAGTTTCGCAAGCAGGCACCGGAAGTCGCTCTCAGGCAACTCTCCCCTCCCATCGGCTCGGGCGGCGCGCTCAAGGCGCTGGCCGCGGGCAGAATCGATCTGGGCGTCATCGGGCGTCCGTTAAAACCCGGAGAGTCGCCAGGCGTCGGCGAGCATTTTCAGCTTGCCGACACGCCTTTCGTCCTCGCCACGCGCGACGGGAAACAGGCGGATGGCTTTACCCTCGAACAGCTGACACAGATCTATGAAGGGCACGTGCGAAACTGGCACGACGGATCGCCAATCCGGCTGATCCTGCGCCCGAGCTTCGAGAGCGATACGCGGGTGCTGAGAAGCATGTCGCCAACGATGGACAGGGCTGTCGTGGCAGCGGCACTACGGCCAGGGATGGTTACCGGCGACAACGATTTCCACACGCTGAAGCTGATCGCCGCCACTCCCGGCTCGCTCGGCCCGACGACGCTGGGCATGCTCAAGACCACCGACACACGCGTATCTGTCATCCCGATCAACGGCGTCACGCCTTCGCTGGACAACCTGAAGAATGGCTCCTACCCCTGGTGCAAGGCGCTTACCGTCGTTCTGCCCCGGGAACCTGGCGCGCTGGCCGCGCGCTTCGCCGCTTTCCTGCGCTCCCCGACAGCCGCCCGCATCCTGCAAGCGCACGACTATCTGGCAGGCGTGCAGTGACAGCAGGCCTGCATCAGCCGATGGTCAGGTTGCTGACGCGCCTGGCAGCAGTGCTGGCGCTGGTCGTCGCCGTCGTGCCGAGCGCCGTCTACCTGCTCTATGTCCGCGCCAGCGTCAGCGAACAGCTCAGCGAGTCACTACGCTTTCAGGTCGGCCTTCTCGAGGAGTTCATCGCCACCCAGCCCGAGCAGTGGGATCTGGTTTCGGATCGCATGAAGAGCTTGCTGGAACGTCACGCATCGCCGCTTTCCCACTATCGGATCTTGAATCTGGCCGACGAAGTGCTCATCGAATCGGCACCGCCCAGCACCGGTCCCACCCTGTCGCGCAGCCAGACACTGCACTCGTACGGTCAACCGGTTGGCCGCCTGACCACCGAGAAAGCGATCGGCAGTGAGCTGCTCAAGGGCCTGCCGCTGCTCGCGGGCAGCCTACTCGTCGCGTGGCTGATCTGGAACCCGCTGCGCCGTCTCCCGCTGCGTGCGCTGGCGGCAGTCGAAGCGGAGCTCGTCGTACGCGATCGGTACCAGCGAGCGCTGCTCGACAATTTTCCGTTCATGGTCTGGCTGAAGGACACCGAGAGCCGCTTTCTGACCGTAAACCAGCGCTTCGTCGACAGCCTGGCGCAGCCTTCAGCGGAATCGCTGGTCGGCAAGACCGACTTCGACATTGCCCCGCCTGAACTCGCCGAGAGCTACCTCGCCGACGACCGGGCGGTCCTTGCCAGCGGCCAGACGCGACGCTTCGAGGAGCCGATTGAAGCAGCCGGCGAGCGGCGCTGGTTCGAAACCTACAAGTCTCCCGTTTCGGTCGACGGGAAGCTCATCGGCACCGTCGGCTATGCCCGCGATATCACGGAGAGCAAACTGGCAGCGGATGCCCTGCGCGAATCGGAAGAACGATTTCGCCGAGTTCTGCACAACGTGGACTCGATCGCCCTGCAGGGCTATCTCGCGGACGGTACAACGCGCTTCTGGAATCCGGCCTCGGAAAAGCTCTACGGCTACTCGGCCGAGGAAGCCATTGGCAGGAATCTGCTCGATTTGATCATTCCGCCGGAAATGCGCGCGGGCGTCAAAGAGGCGATCACCCAGATGCAGCAAACCGGCGTCGCCATCCCACCGGGCGAGCTGTCGCTGATGCGCAAGGACGGTTCACGAGTCGCCGTCTTCTCCAGCCACGTCCTGATCGCCATTCCCGGACGCCCGGCAGAAATGTTCTGCATCGACGTCGACCTAACCGAACGCGACCGTGCCGCCGCCGAACTGGCGCAGCACCGTCATCACCTGGAAGAGCTGGTGCACACGCGCACCGCCGAACTGGCCGACGCCAAGGACGCAGCCGAGGCGGCGAACCGCGCCAAGAGCACTTTCCTGGCCAACATGAGCCATGAGATCCGCACGCCGATGAACGCCATCATCGGCCTCACCCACCTGCTCCTCAAGGAGCTCACGCAGCCCAGGCAGCGCGTCCAGCTGGCCAAGGTCAGCGAAGCCGCGCAGCACCTGCTGGGGATCATCAACGACATCCTCGACCTGTCGAAAATCGAGGCCGGAAGGCTGGCGCTCGACGAGAGCGAGTTCTCGCTGCTACGCGTAATGGACCATACGCTGAGCATGCTCGGCGAGCGGAGTCGAGCGAAAGGCCTGCAACTGCAGCTGGAAGTCGACCCGCAGATCCCCGCCCGTCTGCGCGGCGACCCCCTGCGCCTAGGACAAATCCTCCTCAACTTCGTCAGCAACGCGGTCAAGTTTTCCGATTACGGCCAGATTGCCGTGCGTGCGCGCCTGATCGAGCTGCGCGGCGCGACGGCCAGCGTGCGCCTGGAGGTCGAAGATCAGGGAATCGGCATCAGCGCCGAGCAACAGGAAAGCCTCTTCCAGCCCTTCGCGCAGGCGGACCAATCGACGACCCGCAAATACGGTGGCACCGGTCTCGGGCTGGCCATCTGCAAACGCCTGGCAGCGCTGATGGGCGGTCAGACCGGCGTCGTCAGCGAACCCGGCAAGGGCAGCATCTTCTGGGCCACCGTCCGTCTCGCGCGCAGCGCCAGCGACGCCCAGGCGGCCGCCGTTCAAGCCGCGCCGGGGCGGGCACTAGCGGCGATTCCGGCGATCGCGGGAGGCGCCTCGGCGGCGCAGATTCTTGCTCGCCACTACCAGGGTACGCACGTACTGCTCGCCGAGGACGATCTGTTGAGTCAGGAGGTCATGCGCGAGCTGTTACGAACGGTCGGGCTGGAGGTCGACGCTGTCGGCGACGGTCAGCAGGCGATCGACCGGCTCGCCGCAAGCACAGGGCCCGGCGGCGGCGACTACGCGCTGGTGCTGATGGACATGCAGATGCCGGTAGTCGACGGCCTCGCCGCAAGCCGGGCGATCCGCCGGCTTCCCGGACGGGAATTGCTGCCGATCGTTGCCGTCACCGCCAACGCTTTCGACGAGGACCGGCGACGCTGCCTCGACGCGGGAATGAACGACCACCTCGCCAAGCCGGTGAGCCCCAATCAACTCTACGAAACGCTGCTGCGCTGGTTGCCAGGATCGGCCGCGCCGGCGAAGGCGGCAGCAGACGCCCTGCCGTCGACAGCCGGCGCTGGTCAGCCGCGGAGCACGCTGGGCGACATCGTCGGGCTCGACGCCGCCGCTGGTCTGCAGGCCGCCGACGGCGACCGCTCCCTGTACCTGCGCCTGCTGCAGCTCTTTGCCGCCCAGCATGGCAACGACGGCGAGCGCCTGCGCGCCCACCTGGCGGCCGACAGGTGGGACGATGCACGACGGCTGGCCCATACCCTCAAGGGTGTGGCGGCGACGATCGGCGCGACGACGCTGCGCGAGCGGGCGCTGGCGCTCGAGTCCGCGCTGCGCGCGCCAGTTCCGGGGGCCGGCCTGGGGCGTGCGCTTGCCGCGCTGGACGCCGCCCTGCTTCCCCTGGCGGCGGCGATCGGCCAGCTCGATGCCGTCGACCCTGGCGAGCAGGTGACGCCCGAGCCGCCGCAGCTGGAGGGCGAGCGCTTGCGGGCACAGCGAATCCTGATGCGCCTGGAAGTGCTGCTCGCCGAGGACGACACCCGCGCCTGCGACCTCTGGTGCGAATCGGCAGCGCTGATCGAGGCGCATCTTGGAACGGTGGCCAAACGCCTCGGCAACCAGATCGACAACTACGACTTTGCCAAGGCACTGCAGACGCTGCGCCAGGCGAACCAGGCCGGAGCAACGGCGCCTTGGTCAGCACGCAGGAACAGCTGAGCGCAGTTCCCGAGAACCGCCCCGGAGCACTTCCCGAGCAGTCGCAAAGCACAATCCGTGCCGTGATTCCATTAGAATCGAGCCTTTGCCGACTCCGGTCGCCCCCAGGAGAATGCCTAATGACCTTGCAGAGCAAGCCCAACACCGACGACGTTCGCATCCGGGAAATCAAGGAGCTGGTCCCGCCAGCGCACGTTTTTCGCGAATTTCCGGTCGGCGTTCGCGCTGCAATGACCACCTTCGAAGCACGCCAGAACATCCATCGCATCCTGCACGGTGCCGACAACCGCCTGCTGGTGGTGATTGGCCCGTGCTCGATTCACGATGTCGATTCGGCGATCGAATACGCCACCCGACTGCAGAAGGAAGTGCCCCGCTTCGCCGACGACCTGCTGATCGCCATGCGCGTCTATTTCGAAAAACCGCGCACCACCGTCGGCTGGAAGGGCCTGATCAACGATCCGCGGCTCGACAACAGTTTCCGGATCAACGAGGGGCTGCGTCTGGCACGCGGCTTGTTGTTGCAGATCAACGACATGGGGCTGCCCTGCGCGACCGAGTTTCTCGACACCATCACGCCGCAATACACCGCCGACCTGATTGCCTGGGGAGCGATCGGGGCGCGCACCACCGAGTCGCAGGTGCATCGTGAACTGGCCTCCGGCCTGTCGTGCCCGGTCGGCTTCAAGAACGGCACCGACGGCAACATCCGCATCGCCATCGACGCCATCCGCGCCGCGCAATCGCCACACCACTTCCTCTCGGTGACCAAGGCCGGCCATTCGGCAATCGTCTCCACTGCCGGCAACGAGGACTGCCACGTGATCCTGCGTGGTGGCCAGGAACCAAACCACGATGCGGCGCACGTCGACGCGGCCTGCAAGCAAATCGCCGCCGCCGGCCTCGCCGCGCGGCTGATGATCGACGCCTCGCACGCCAACAGCAACAAGCGCTTCAAGCAACAGATCGAGGTCGCCAGGGATACCGCCAGCCAGGTGACCGCCGGCGACGAACGGATCATCGGCGTGATGATCGAGTCGCACCTGGTCGAAGGACGCCAGGATCTGGTACCCGGCCAGCAGCTCGAGTACGGCAAGAGCGTGACCGACGCCTGCCTGGGCTGGGAGGACTCGCTGCTGGTCCTGGAAGTCCTCGCCAAGAGCGTCCGCGACCGCCGCCTGGTCGAAGCCGCCGAGTAGCGAGCAGCGATTGGCATAGCCCGCGCGGCTGCTCGTAGCGGCGACGGGCGATGGCGAGCGAAAGCGCGGGCGACAAAAAGCGGAGCCACCGCTTTCGCGGCCGCCCCGCCCGTGGGAACAGCTTTCCGCCAGGAGCCGCGCGAGCACGCTCGCGCGCGTCGCTCAGCGGAGCTTGATTTCCTTGTAGATCACGTGCTTGCGGGCCTTGGGATCGTACTTCTTGATCTCCATCTTGCCCGGCATCGTGCGCTTGTTCTTGGTCGTCGTGTAGAAGTGGCCGGTTCCGGCGGTCGACTCGAGCTTGATCTTGTCACGCATAGCTGCTCTCCTGGTCAGATCTCGCCGCGCGCGCGCAGGTCTGCGAGCACCACGTCGATACCGTTCTTGTCAATAGTGCGCAAACCGGCGTTCGATACGCGCAAGCGCAGCCAGCGGCTCTCGCTCTCGATCCAGAAACGGCGATACTGCAGATTCGGAAGGAAGCGGCGCTTCGTTCTATTGTTGGCATGGGAAACATTGTTCCCCACCATCGGGCCTTTGCCCGTGACTTGGCAAACACGCGCCATGATTGTCGCTCCAATTGTCTGAGGGAAGAAAACCCGCGAGTTTAGCGCAGGCAGGGGGTCTACTTCAAGCGTTTTGGTCCCGGCGGCCGGGCTTTTCTCCGCCACGACCTACAACAGGCCTCGCTCGGCAAACGACAGCGGCGGCGATTGCCCGGCCACGATGAAATGATCAAGCACGCGCACTTCGACCAGCGCCAGCACCTGCTTCAGCTCGCTGGTCAGCAGTTCGTCGGCGCGCGAAGGCTCGGCCACCCCCGACGGGTGATTGTGCGCCAGCACCACCGCCGCCGCATTGTGCCGCAGCGCGTGCTTGACCACCTCGCGCGGATAGACGCTGGTCTGCGTCAGCGTCCCGCGAAACAGCTCTTCGGTGGCAATCAGGCGGTTCTGGGCATCGAGCCACAGGGCCAGGAAAACTTCATGCTGCAGGCCAGCCAGATGTAGCCGCAGGTAGTCGCGCACACCGCCGGGCGAGGCGAAGGCCAGCCCCTGCTCCTTCAGACTTTCGCCGAGCGCCCGCCGCGCCATTTCGAGCACCGCCTGCAGCTGCGCGTACTTCGCCGGACCCATCCCCGGCACTGCAGAAAAATCGGCCAGGCTGCTCGCAAACATGCGGTTCAGCCCGCCAAAGCCGCCAATCAACTCGCGCGCCAGATCAACCGCGCTTTTCCCCTTGCTGCCGACGCGCAGGAAGATCGCCAGCAATTCGGCATCGGACAGGGCGGCGGCACCGCGAGCCAGCAGTCGCTCGCGTGGTCGCTCGTCTTCAGGCCAGTCGCGGATCGCCATCTCGACACCTCAAGTGGAAGCCTCGGTCAGGCGTATTATCCGCCGTTGGGGCGAGCGATACAGGTGGCTTCGCTGCCGACGCCCGGTCCGGCCGCTTTCCATCGATAGCGCTCCTTTCCCCCTTCTCCATCTGCTTCGGCGACCAAGAGCCTGCCGGCTAATGGTCCTGTTGAGCGATCTTGTATGCATTTTCCAACGCCTGCCTGATTGAGGCCGGAATTTCTGTTGCCCGGCGCGTTTTCGGGTCAAAGAAGACTTCTACGGTCTCGTATGTGGCATGCACTTCCCTAGTGTCAACATGCAGCATTCGCTCGGTAAAAGTACAGCTTTTGCGGCCAACACGGGTCAGCAAACTATCTACCAAAATCAGATCCCCTGCGAGCAGCTCCTGCAAGAACTGTACCGTCGCAGAGGCTGTTACGGTATGAACGCCAAACTCATCCTGCATTTTCCTGTGACTCCCCCAGTACAGCGGCCACAGGTGAAACGCGGCGTCATCGAAAAAATGACTATACCAACGGACATTCATATGGCCAAAGTTGTCGCAATACCACGGATGTACGACTCCGCGCAGGATCTCTATGGGTTCAGACATGATTCCTCTCCAGCAACTCTTTGCCTTTCAAAGCGATGACCTCCGTGTACGAAAATGCGCCAGATCGACATTTTCTGCGCCAGAAATCAGCATCGGCCACCATGCGCTTCGTTGCAAGCGCGGATTTGCTTGGTGAGCGAGATACTGCTCCAGGCCAACATCTCCATCGTCCACTCCGGGCCGAGCGCCCGTTGATGGCACCAGCCATGGCACGCGCAAGAGCCCCGCAGGCCGAGGATCGCGCCAGCTGTAGCGCCGCGCGATCGTCCCGACGGGCGCAACGCGACATCGCCCGCTGCATCGGCATCCTGCCGGGAGCCGTTCTCAATTGGCCGGCATCACCGCCTGGACGCTGCTGCGCTCGTTCATGCGGCCCATCCAGGCCTCGATGGTCGGCGTCGCCGCCAGCAAGGCCTGGCCTTCCGGGGTGGCGCGAAGGTAAGTCAATACCGGCAGCAGATGCAGATCGGCGAGACTCACGCTCGCGCCGCCGAAGTAGCTGCCCGCGCCCAGCAGCCGCGCGATCTCCTTGAGGAACAACGCGGCCCGCGGCTTTGCCGCCTCGACCAGGGCTTCGTCGGTCTGTCCGCCGAGCGAGGGCACCAGTACGCGCGGAATGAAGATGTCGGTGATCGACGCCGGGTAGCCATAACTTTCAACGATGCTCATCACCTGATTCATCCGCGCGCGTTCAACGGGCGTCGATGGCGTCAACGCCGGCCCGGGAAATACCTCGTCGATGTAACGCATGATCGCCGAAGCCTCGTAGAACGCGTTGCCATCGTGCTCGAAGGCGGGCATCTTTCCCCACGGATGGCGGGCGAGATGCTGGCCCTCCAGATGCTCACCCTTGACCAGGTCCACGCCGACGAGCGTGTGTGCGACCCCCTTTTCCGCCAGCGCCAGGCGCACGGAACGCACGTAGGTGCTGATGGCATCGCCATAGACAGTCGGTTGGCTCATGATTTGTCTCCTTTGCGGTGTTTGGGTGGTTCGTGAATGGCGTACGTCGGCTGAGGACCGCCGTACGCCCATCATTGTGCTCGCTGATCGCGCTTCCTGCACGCCGTCAATGGACACCAGGCTTGCGCGGGCGCGCTATTGCCAGCGGCCAGGATGGCCGTGATCGCGATTGACGGTGGTGGCCGTAAGCCCGGATACTCGCGTCGGCACGGTCAAATTCCTGACCCTTCGGTGGCCATACCCGTCGAGCAATCAGCGACGGCAGCTGATCGCCGACCACCAACGAGCGAGGCTGTGAATGGGACCGGCAGAACTTACCTTGGGCGATGCGTCGCTGATCACGGTCACCTTTCTATTTACCGACATCGAAGGCTCGACCAACCTCTGGGAGACCGAATCGCAGGCCATGCGCACAGCTCTGCAGCGTCACAACACGCTGCTGTCGGCGGCGATCGAGCGTCACCATGGCTATGTCTTCAAGACCGTCGGCGATGCTTTCTGCGTCACCTTCGACGATGCCGCCGAGGCGCTGCGGGCGGCCTGCCAGATCCAGGCCAGCCTTGCTGCCCAACGCTGGACGACCAGTTCCCCGCTGCGCGTGCGGGTCGCGCTGCACACCGGCCCGGCGTATCTCAGCAGTGGCGACTACTTCGGGACAACGGTCAACCGCTGCGCCCGCCTGTTGGCGGTCACCCTCGGCGGGCAGACGCTGCTCACCTCGCCGACCGAAGCGCTGGTCCGCGAATCCCTGCCGGTGGACACCAGCCTGCGCGATACCGGCATGCTTCGCCTGCGCGATCTGCCGCACCCCATGCACGTCTTCCAGCTGATCCATCCGGGGCTCGCGCCGGGCCTGTGCGAGCTTGGCGACACCTCGGGCGGACACAAGCTGACCGCCGAGCCGCTGGCGCGTTTCCGGCCGGTCGACCTCTACGAAGTCCCGACGCTGCCGGCAATCATCGTGCAGGCGCTGAAGGTCCTGCAGAACCCGAGCAGCGACGCCCGAGCGGTCGAGCGGGTAATCGTCAATGACCCGGCGATCTCGGCCAAGATTCTGCGCGTCGCCAACTCCGCGTTCTTCGGCTTTTCGCGCCGTATCCGCACCATCGCCGAAGCGGTGCGCGTGCTCGGGTTCACCAATGTTCAGGGGATGATCTTTTCGGTTGGCGCCTTCGACGCCTTCCGTACCGAGCGCCTGAACCTGACCGAGTTCTGGAAGCACTCGATCGCCACCGCCACCGCCGCCCGCTTCCTTTCTCCGCGCGTCGACTGCTCGCCGGACGAAGCCTTCATGGCCGGCATCCTGCACGACATCGGCAAGCTGATCTTCGCCATCCAGGCCGAACCCGGCTACCATCAAGTGCTCGAACTCAAGCGCGGCGCGACGCCAATGAGCAGTCTCGAAGCCGAGCGAACGCTGTTCGAATTCACCCATCCCGAAGTCGGCGAGATGGTCGCCGAACGCTGGGATCTGCCTGCGCGCTACGTCGCCGCCATTGCTCACCATCACGACCCGCAAGCGGCCGGCGACGAGCGCGTCTTCTGCGCCCTGATCGGACTCGCCGACCAGGCCGCCTACGCGGCGCTCGCTGGCCAGACACCGCCAGCGGAGCACGACGCCGAGCGCGCCGCGCTGCTCGAGACACTGTCATTGAGCCACCGGCAGTGGGACGATTGCCTGCAACACCTGCGCGACGCGCGAACCGAGATCGACAGTTTCGTCGGTGCGATCCGCTGATCCGAGGCGAGCTGGCAAGGCGCTTTTTTGCACTTGCTTGCCCGCTGAAATCCGCTATAATGCGCAGCTTCCCGGGTGGCGAGGGCGTCGCTGAGCAAGCACCGTGCAGCCGACAGAAGGGAAAAGCAGCAAACAAGGAGTGGTAGTTCAGTTGGTTAGAATACCGGCCTGTCACGCCGGGGGTCGCGGGTTCGAGTCCCGTCCACTCCGCCAGCACAAGAGAGAAAAAAGCCCAGCCAGACTGGGCTTTTTTCTTTTCGGGCCGTCCCCTGGCAGGTCCCAGAGGGCGAGGGCACCGGCTGGCGCGGTCGGCGGGCAAGCCGCTGGCGCTGCACAAGCGCCCCTCGGGAGCGGAAATGATCGGCACGGCAACGAGATGTTTGTTCTATAATCATAGGCTTGTAGGGCAAAATTCAACCAGGTAACCCGAAGCAGGGAAACCACGCGGGCAAACCGGTTTCGTCGGGATCAACTGGCACCGCCCGAGAACGAGGACAGGACCTACGGATGACGCCACGAATAGCTTTCGCAATTGTTGCTGCTCTTGCCTGCGGTAGCGCTTGGTCGAACGAAGCGCAGAGTGAGAATCTTCAGTCCGATGTTCCAGCCCTGCGCAGTTCGGCGCGGGCCGAGGCAGTCACCACGGCAGTCCCGGCAGGAACCGATGGCCCCCTGCCAGTGATTGAAGTCGCTGCGCCCGCCCCACTCCCCGAAACCATCGACCTCACCTACGAGTCGGCAGAAATTTTCCAGCACCTGCGTCGCGGCTTCGCGATGCCGAACATCAGCAACTCGCTCGTTCTTCACCATCAGCAGTGGTACCTGAACCGTCCGGACTACCTGCGGCGGATGATCACCCGCAGCAGCCGCTACCTGCATTTCATCATCGTCGAGCTCGACAAGCGCGGCATGCCGTTGGAAATTGCCCTGCTGCCGATGGTCGAGAGTGCCTACAATCCGACCGCCTATTCGCGAAGCCATGCTTCAGGTCTGTGGCAGTTCGTTCCGGCGACCGGCAAGCAGTACAAGCTGGAGCAAAACTGGTGGGTTGACGAGCGGCGCGACATCGTCGCCTCTACCGGCGCCGCTCTCGATTACCTGCAATATATCTACGAGCTGCACGGCGACTGGCACCTGGCGCTGGCCTCCTACAACTGGGGCGAAGGCGCGGTCGGGAGAGCGATCAAGAAGAACGAGGCGCAGGGTCTGCCAACCGATTACCTGAGCCTCAAGATGCCTGAGGAAACGCGCAACTACGTCCCCAAGCTGCAGGCCTTGAAGAACATCTTCAGCAATCCAAACATCCTCGCCGACCTCGACATGCTCGGCGTCCCCATGCGCCCCTACTTTGCGACCGTCACCAAGCCCACCAATATCGACGTCAAACTGGCCGCCAAGCTCGCCGAGATGCCGGTCCAGGACTTCGTGGCACTGAACCCCTCGCATAATCGCCCGGTGATCAAATCCGAAACACCGCTGGTGATCCCGGCCGACAAGCTCGAAACCTTCAATCACAACCTCGAGGCGCACGAGGAAAGCGACAAGCCGCTTTCTTCCTGGCAGGCCTATACCTTGCGCCCCGGGGAGAAACTCGAACAGGTGGCGCCGCGCTTCGGCATGACCGTGGCCGGCCTCAAGGCGGCCAACGGCATCCAGGGTCGCGTGCGACTGGCGTCGGGAGCGACGCTCTTGGTCGCCGGCGAAGAGAATGATCCGCATGATCCGGCCCAGGCCGTCCAATTGAGCGCCCTTGGCGCCTCGTCCGAACCGGCACCGGTCGTTGAAAAGCCTGCGCCCGTCGACAAGCACGCCGTGACGAAGGCGGACGCGCCGCCAGCCGCGCCGCCAGCCGCGCCGGCGATGGTCACCCGCACGCGCACCCACAAGGTGGCTAAGGGTGAAACGCTGCTCGGCATCGCCGAGCGCTACGACATGAGCCTGGCGGACCTCAAACAACGCAACAAGCTACGGTCCAATCACGTGAATTACGGTACCCGGCTGACGGTGGTCACCAGCGAACCCGTGCGTAGCGCACCGGTGGCCACGGCACAGCGCCGTGTCCAGGTAGAGGTGGCCAGCAAGCCGGCAGCCCCCAGCGATGCCAAATCGGCGACGGGACACCGCACGCACGCACACACCGTACGGCGCGGAGAAACGCTGTTCAGCATTGCCCAGCGTTACGAAATGACCGTGGCTGAACTCAAACAGCTCAACAAGCTGCGTTCCGATCAGGTCACGTCCGGCAGCAAGCTGCTGGTGGACGCCCCCGCAGCAGCAGAGAAGCTCTCGTCGGTGAAGTCGGCCGCCGAGCCTGTCAAAGCCGGCGGCAAGCAGGACAAAGCAGCGGGAATCAAGGCCAACGTGGCCAAAGTCAGCTTCACGCCGGGCAAGAACTCCTCCAACGCTCCCGTAAACTAGCCCAACCCACAGACCGGGCAGACGAGCGGGCCCCTGCCGGCAGTCACTGCCCGGCAGAGCGCCGCGGCACGCGGCACTGCCGACCGTCGGGTACGAAGGCATCGCCCTCGCCTCGCTCACCTGGCAGCGTCCTGCGAATACAGGTGGCAACGCACGCTATGCGTCGCCGATAGCACACTCGTTGCGGGATAGCGCTCACGACAGGCGTCAGTCGCTTGTCGGCAACGCGGGTGAAAATGGCAACCCGTCGGCGGATTGGCCGGCGACGGCGTTTCCCCCGGCAAGCGAATGAACTCGGGCTGCGCGTCGAGGCGGGCGCTGGGAACTGCCGACAACAAGGCCCGCGTATAGGGGTGCTGTGGCGAACGCAGCACCTCGTCGACGCTCCCGCGTTCGACGATGCGGCCAAGGTACATGACCGCCACCTCGTGAGCGAGATGGTCGACCACTGCAAAGTTATGGGTGATGAACAAATAGGCCAGCCCGAGATCGGCCTGCAGCGTCGCCAGCAGATTGAGAATCTGCGCCTGTACCGAGACGTCTAGCGCCGAAGTCGGCTCGTCGCAAATCACCAGATCAGGCTGCACGGCGAGCGCGCGCGCGATCGCGATGCGCTGCCGCTGACCGCCGGAGAATTCGTGCGGATAGCGGTGGGCGGCAGCGGCCTCGAGGCCGACCTGGTCGAGGACGGCAGCGATCGCCGCCGCCCTTCCCTGGCGTTGCATGTCGATGCGCAAAGCGCCCATTCCCTCGCCAATGATTTCACCGACCGACATGCGTGGATTGAGCGAGGCGAAGGGATCCTGAAAAATCATCTGCATGCGACGACGCAGCGGCCGGCGTGCCTTGCCCGCCAGGCCGCCCAGTTCCTGCCCGAGCAGGCGCACGCTGCCAGCGCTGGCAGCGATCAGCTGCAGGATCGCCTTGCCGACCGTCGTCTTGCCGCAGCCCGACTCGCCGACCAGCGCCAGGGTTCGCCCGCGCGCCAGTTCCAGCGAAACGCCATCGACCGCCCGCACGTGCCCGACCGTGCGCTGCAGGATACCGCGCCGAATGGGGAAGTGCACGCGCAGCGCGTCGACGCTGAGCAGGGGCGTCGCAGCCGCTTCTTCGACCTCGACGGCCGCGGCAACGCCGGCGCTCGCGCCGGCGTCCGGCAAGGCGTCGAGATGGCAGCGCAAGCGATGGCCAACGGCGACCTGCCGCCATTCCGGCGCCTGCCGCCGACAGCGCTCCCAGGCGTACTCGCAACGACTGGCGAAGCGACAACCGCCGGGCATTTCGGCGAGCGGCGGCACCTGCCCGGGGATCGTCTCCAGCCGCCCGCCGCGGCGCGCCAGATCGGGCAAGGCGGCGAACAGCTTTTGCGTGTAGGGATGGCGCGCTGCCGAGAAGAAAACCGCGCGCGGCGCCTCCTCGACGATCTGGCCGGCGTACATCACCGCCACCCGCGTCGCCATCTGCGCGACGACGCCAAGGTCGTGGGTGATCAGCAACATGCCCATCGCCCGCTCGGCCTGCAACTGGCGCAACAACTCGAGGATCTGCGCCTGAATGGTCACGTCGAGCGCGGTGGTCGGCTCGTCGGCGATCAACAGGCGCGGATTGCCGGCCAGCGCGACGGCGATCATCACCCGCTGCTTCATGCCCCCGGACAGCTGGAAAGGGTACTCGCCGAGGCGACGTTCCGCGTCGGCGATGCCGACCGCGCGAAGCAGTTCGAGCGACCGCTCGCGCGCCGGCTGACCCGACAGGCCGAGGTGGCGCGCGAGCACTTCGCCGAGCTGATGACCGACGGTGAGCACCGGATTGAGGCTGGTCGCCGGCTCCTGAAAAATCATCGCCATGCCGCCGCCACGCACGCCGCGCATCTCGGCTTCGGGCAAGGAAAGCAGATCGCGGCCCTCGAAACACACCTCGCCACCGGCAACCCGCCCGGCAGCGGGCAGCAGGCGCAGCAGGCCGAGCGCGGTGGCCGACTTGCCGCAACCCGACTCGCCAAGCAGGGCCAGCGTTTCGCCGGCGGCGACCTGGAAATCGACGCCGTCGACCGCCGGCAGCAGCGAGCGGCCACTGACGAAAGCAATGCGCAGCCGCGCGACTTCGAGAAGGAGCCGTTCGTTCAACGTCGCCCCGTCGCTCATGCCGACCCCGCGATACGTGGATCGAAAGCGTCGCGGACGGCGTCGGCGAGCAGGTTCGCCGCCAGCACCAGGGCAAACATGAAAACGAAAGCGGCGGCCAGCGACCACCACACCATCGGTTCGCGCGCCAGTTCCATGCGCGCATTGTTGATCATCGTTCCGAAGCTGATCATCGTCGGGTCGACGCCGATGCCGACGTAGGACAGCACCGCCTCGGCAAGCACCAGGCTCGAAAAGTCCATCACCAGCGCGATGATCACGATGTGCATCAGGTTGGGCAGGATGTGGCGGCCGATGATGCGCAGATCGGCAACCCCGAAAGCCTGTGCCGCCTGGATGTACTCCAGTTCGCGCAGCTTCAGCGTCTCGCCGCGTAACAGCCGGCAAAGACCGGTCCAGCTGGTCACGCCGAGGATGAAGCACAGCGCCAGCAAGCGCAGGTCGGCACGTTCGGCGGCGGTGGCGAACCACTGCGGGTGGTTGTCGATGAGCACCTGCATCATCAGCACCGCAGCGGCGATCAGCAGCACCCCCGGAATCGAACTCAGCGTGGTGTACAGGTACTGGATGAGGTCATCGACCCAACCGCGAAAGTAGCCGGCGAGGACACCCAGGAAGATCGACAGCGGCAAGGTCACCAGCGTCGTCACCAGACCGATGACCAGAGCGGTGCGCACGCTCTTGAGGACCTGATAAAGGACGTCCTGACCAACCTTGTCGGTACCGAAAACATGGTAGTGGACGGCGAGCATGCCCAGCGGCAGGGCGACCAGCAGAACGGCGCCGGCAGCGGCGAGAACCGCGTTCCAGGCGAAATCGCTCTCGTTGCTCCAGATGCGCCGCCAGGCTTCCCTGTGCGCGCAGGCTTCCCGGTGCGCGAGACGCGCCGCGGTCGCCGCCGCCAGCGCCCACCAGGCGAGAATAGCCAGCGCCAGCGCCCTTAGCAAACGCTGCCCGATGTCGGCATCGCGACCCGCTTCGTCGGCGCCGAGATGAATGCCACCGTGCTTCAGGCGCGGATAATCGCGCGTTTTCTGCAGTTCGCCAGCGGCGTCGCGCGATTCGATCGACTCCTTGGCGTAGGCACGTGTCGCCAGCGGTTCCGAATAGGTTTTCTCGTTGCGCGTGCGCAGCGGCGTCAGGATCGCGTCGAGCAGCGACAGCACCTCGACGGCATACGCCGCAGGCGGCTTGCCGGCCGCACTTTCCCCAGGCACGGCGTCGCTGCTGGCCAGATGCCCGGCATCGTTTTCCAGGCGCGGCCGATAATGAAGCGAATCGAGCAGACCGACAAGAACGAAGACCAGCAACACCGTCGCCGAAGCCATCCCCGACCGACTGCGGCCGACCCGCTGCCAGGCGGTCCGCCACAGCGGATTGCGCAAGGACAGCCAGCCGAAAACGCCCGCCGCGACGAAGAGCAGCCAGATCAGCACATCCGACCAGAGGATGACGGGAAGGAAAGCCATCAGTTGAAACGAATCCGCGGGTCAACGAAGGTGTAGGAGAGGTCGGTGAGGATCAGGCCGACGATGTACAGCACCGAGCCAATGAAGACCATCGCCCGCACGACCGCGAAGTCCTGGGCGTTGATGGCGTCGATGGTGTAGCTGCCGAGACCGGGAATGCCGAAGAACGATTCGGTGAGCAGCGAGCCCATGAACAACAGCGGGATGACCACCACCACGCCGGTCAGGATCGGAATCATCGCGTTGCGCAGGACATGGCGGAAGAGCACCGCCAGCTCGGAAAGTCCCTTGGCGCGCGCCGTACGCACGTAGTCGCGGGAAATCTCTTCGAGGAAGATGGTCCGATACCAGCGGGTGGACGAACCGATCCCCGAGATGACGCCGATCAGCACCGGCAGAATGACGAATTTCCAGGCGTCGAGACCGCCACCGTAGCCCGAAATGGGTACCAGCTTCCACATCTTGCTGATCAGAAACTGGCCGCCGATGATGTAGAACAGACCGGAGATCGACATCATCGCCACGCACAGCACGACGCCCCAGAAATCGAGGTAGCTGGCCCGAAAGAAGGTCAGCATCAGCGCGAACGAGACGGTCACCAGCAGGCCGATGACGAAGGTCGGCAGCGCGATCGCCAGCGACGGACCCATCCGCGAGGTGATCTCGCGGGCGATGTCGCGACCATCCTCGGCGCGCCCGAAATCGCCGGCAAACATCAGCGCCGACTTGCTGAAGAAAATGGTATCGGTGAACACCGCGCTGCCACTCGCTGCTTCGTTGATGAACAGCGGCTTGTCGTAACCACGTTGAGCCTTCCACTTTTCGATCGCCTCCGGGGTCACGCGCTTGACGCCGAGCTGCATGCGCGCCATGTCGTCGGGGGTGTTGACCACGAAAAACAGGGCAAAGGTGATCACGTTCACGCCAAGCAGAATCGGCAAGGCGTAGAGCAGGCGGCGAACGAGGTAGGCGAGCATGGTCGGCGACTATACCGCAAGCAACGCCGACGGACCGCCGTTGCGGCAAGACAGGCCGATCGCGGGCAACAGCAGCACCCCCATCAGCGTGCGGTCCCGCGCTCGCGGCGCCGATAACCGATCGCTGCCGGCAGGATCACGGCGACCAGCAGCAGCAACGCGACGAGCAGCGGCCAGAGCACCGGCTCGTTCCATTCCTGCCGCAAGCGCGCGCGCCGGGCGACGTCGATACGCTGATACTTGAGGATGTTGTTGCCGACGTCGGTCGACTTGCGGTTGTGCAGCCAGCTATGACCGAGGGTATAGCTCTTCGGATGAAAACCGTAGATCCACGGCGCATCGTGCTGCAGCAAGGCGATCGCCTCGCGGATGATGGCCAGGCGCTCGGCGCCGCGCGGCCCGTCGCTTTCCATGTTCTTCATCCGTTCGAAGAGGCGGTCGTACGCGGGGTTGGCGTAGTTGGAGGCGTTCTCGCCACCGACCGCGACCTTGCCGTCGGTGCCGTCGAGCAGGAAGAGGAAGTTCTCCGGATCGGGATAGTCGGCGTTCCAGCCCAGGTAGTAGAGCTGCACCGCACCCTTGCGGAGTTTCTCCTGGAAGCGGTTGAAGTCGGTCGAGCGAACGACCAGCTGGATATCGAGCTTGGCGAACTGCCGGGTCAGCCAGTCGAGGCGCGACTTCTCGCCCATGCCACCGCTGGTGGTATCGAGATTGACGACCAGCGGTTCGCCGGTCGTGGCGTTGCGGCCATTCGGCCAGCCGGCTTCGGCGAGCAGTTTGCGCGCCACTTCGATTGCCTTGCGTTGCGGGCGCCCATCGACCCAGTCGTACACCACTGGATTGTTACCGTCCTCACCGTCGAGATAGCCGAAGATTCCCGGCGGCAAGGGGCTGGTCGCCGCGATGCCGCGACCGTTCATGAAGATGGAGATGAACTCCTCCTGGTCGACGGCGATCGACAGGGCCTGGCGCAGCTTGATCGCCTGCTCCGAGAGGCCGCCGACGACCGGATCGAGCATGTTGAAACCCATGTAGAAAACCGAGGGGCGGACGCTGGTCAGCAGGTGGATTCCCTTGGCGCGCATCTCGTCGGTCAGGCTCACGTCGCCGCCGACGCCGAGGCGCACCGCCTGGTCGAAGCTGTCCGACGAAATCCCGGAAGCGTCGTAGTAGCCCTGCAGGAACTTGTTCCAGTAGGGAATCGCCTCCTTCTCGCGAGAGAAAACCGCCTTGTCGATGAACGGCAAGGGCTTGCCGCAGTCGGCCAGCAAGCCTGCCGCCTCGTCACCGGGTTCGCCGACGCAGGGATAGGTCTCACCATGGAAATTCGGATTGCGTTCGAGCACCATGCGGCTGTTCGGATCGTTGCGCGTGAGCATGAACGGTCCGGTGCCGACCGGATACCAGTCCAGCGTCAGGTTCTTCTCGGCCATCCCCGGCATGCTGTAGAAGCGGTCCACCTCGCGCGGCACCGGCGCGAAAAAGGGCATCGCCAGCCAGTAGGGGAACTGCGGATACTTGCCGTGCAGCTCGATGCGATAGGTGTAGCGATCGACACGCGTCACGCCGGCGAGCGGGAAGCGATCGAGATCCAGCCAGGCGTCTGACGGCATCTCTTTGGCCGCCTCGCGCAGTGTCTCACCGAGTTCGCCCAGTCCGATGATGCGCTCGCTCATCATGCTGAAGATCGGCGAATGCAGGCGCGGGTGCGCCAGACGCTTGATCTGGTAGATATAGTCGTCGGCGACCAGTTCGCGCGTGCCGGCGTCGGGAAAGTCAGCGATCTGATCGATGCCGCGCAACTTCTCGGCGTCAAGATCACGATACACCGGCTGCCCGGCGGCATCGGTGGCGAAGGCCGGATGCGGCTGGTAACGGATACCCGGGCGAATGCGAATGTCGTAGACACTGCGCGCAATCTCGGCCACCGGCGCGTCGGCCGGCAACTCGTCGCCCCGTGCGTCGTAATAGCGCGCGACCGGCACCTCCTCACTGGTCGCCGGGATCAGCGTGTACGGCCGCTTCAGATAGTGGTACTGCAACGGTGGCTCGTAGATCTGCGCCGTGAAGGTGATCTCGTCTTCGCTGTACGACTGCACCGGATCGAGGTGTTTCGGACGGTCGGTGAACGCCGCATAGAGAATGTTTTTGCCGCGCTCGGCCTGCGGATAGGGGTCGTTCTGTTCGCTGCTGCACGCCGCGAGCAGGAACAGCAGCGACAGCAGGAGAAGGACAGGCTGGAGGAGCCGTCGAACGGCAAGGCGAAGGGCGGGCATGACCTGCAGTTTACCGCGAAGTCAGCTGCCGTGGCGGCCGCGGGCCGCATTGACCAGCGGCCGACGCCCGACGGAGCGCGGGCTTTTGGACGGCGGGCCATGCAATTCCCTTATAATGCGTCGGTTACGCTGATTCGCAACCAAGCTGCCAACGCAACCCCTTCTAGTTACGGGAGAAGTCATGGGATTCCTCGCCGACAAGCGCATTCTGATCACCGGCGTACTGTCGAAGCACTCGATCGCCTACGGCATTGCCAAGGCCTGCCACCGCGAAGGCGCGCAGCTGGCCTTTACCTACCAGAACGAACGCTTCGAAACGCGTGTCGCCAAATTCGCTGCGGAGTTTGACAGCACCCTGGTCTATCGCTGCGATGTCGCCGAGGATGCCGACATCGACGCCCTCTTCGCCGCTCTCGCCGAGCAGTGGGACGGCCTCGAAGGCCTGGTGCATTCGATCGCCTACGCCCCCGGCGAAGCGATCGAGGGTGACTTCCTCGACGGCATCTCGCGCGACGCCTTCCGCATCGCGCACGATGTTTCCTCGTACAGCTACGCCGGACTGGCCAAGGCCGCCCGACCGCTGCTTCTCAAAGGCCGCAACCCGGCCCTGCTGGCGCTCTCCTACCTCGGCGCCGAACGCACCCTGCCCAACTACAACACCATGGGCCTGGCCAAGGCCAGCCTCGAAGCGGCCACCCGCTACCTCGCTTTCTGCCTCGGCCCGCAAGGCATCCGCGCCAACGCCATCTCGGCGGGACCGATCAAGACCCTGGCCGCTTCCGGCATCGGCAACTTCTCGCGCCTGCTCGCCTACAACGCGCACAACGCGCCGCTGCGTCGCAACATCACCATCGACGAAGTCGGCAACGCCGCCGCCTTCCTGCTCTCCGACCTGGCCAGCGCGATTACCGGCGAGATCATGTACGTCGACGGCGGCCTGAATACGACTGCGCTCGGTAACGCCGACCCGCTGCCGGGCTGAACGAGTGAACGCCTGGGCCGCTCTAGCGGCGCCAGGCGTCGCACCGCCTCACTGGCTCGCCATGGCGTGCTCCCAAGCCACCAAGGAGACCATCAACATGAAATCCCCCAGCCCACGGACCGCCACCTCGGGGCTCGCCAAAGTGGCTCGCAGCGCCGCTCCAGCACTGTTCGCTCTGGCCGTCGCCGGCTGCGCCGGCCCACCGGTTCTGGAGCGGCAGGTGCTCGGCTACGACGAAGTCACCAGCCGCCTCGACCAGAAACTTCTGCTGCTGAACATCGCCCGCACCGACAACGGCAAGCCGGTACACTTCACCTCGACCTCGACCATCGCCGCAACCTTCAACTGGACGACCACGCTCGGTGTCGGCGGCGAGTGGCACCGAACGTCGGGCGATAGCTTTCTGGGCCTGAACGCCGGCACCGGCGCCTCCGAGAACCCGACCTTCAGTATTCATCCGCTCTCCGGACAGGCGTTCACCGAGCGCGTTCTGACGCCGTTCAAGGACCAGTCATTCGAGTTCCTGGTCTTCCAGGGCGGTGCGATTGACCGCGTGACGCGGCTGCTCGCTTCCGGGATCGAAGTGCAAAACAGCGACGGCAGCTTCGCCCGCTTCATCGCCAACGACCCGGCGCTAGACCAGGAGTACACCGAGTTCCGGCGCATCGCCACGCACCTGCGCTGGCTGAATGACAACCGCAAGCTGTTCGTGCGAACGCTGGTCTTCGAGGAACCGATAGCGCCGGCGTTGAAGACGGCACCGAGCGCGGCCGACGTCATCAATGCCGACAAGGAGGGTCTGCAGTGGCGACGGACCGCCGACGGCAGCTACCAGTTGGCGCGCTTTCAGGCAGGGCGTGTAGTGGTGATGAACGTCGATCCGATGTCGCTCAGCAATCAGGCGCGTTTCGAGCTCAATGAGCGCATCAAGCGCAACCCGCGCGGCTTCGTCTTCCTCGACGTCCGGCCGGACGGCCCCGGCGGCGATTTTGCCATTCGCGGGGCAATCAAGCTGCGCAGCATGCTGCAGATGCTGGCCTTCGTCGCCAACGGCGCGCGTGCGGTTCCCGAGTTTGACGTCGCTCCCGACCCGCGCACCGGGCCGACCGCGGAGAATCCCCGCTCCTCACTGCACATCGAGATCTCCGATTCACCCCCACCAGGAACGATCGCCTCGGTCGACTTCGCTGGGCGCAGCTACAGCGTCGGCGACACGCAATGGGACCGCGCCACCTTCGCCATGCTCGGCGACCTCTTCCAGACCGCCGTCGGCGAGGTCAAGGGCGTCGACCTGCCGATCACCATATCCAAGTGAGTGCCTGGCAAAACCGCCACCGCGGTGCACCGCACTGAGGTTGGTCGCGAACGACGCGGCGCGGTGCGGCGCTTCTCGGAACCCTGATTTGCTGGCATAGTGAATGAACCCCCGAGCCAACCTGAAAGGAGTTCTCCATGAAGACCCTGCACTCGCTCGTCGCCCTCGTCCTGATGGCACTCGTCTCGCTGGCCTCGGCTGCCGACGGCCTGGTGCTCGTCAAGAGTCCGTACAGCGCGACGGAGACGATGACCCGCTTCGAGAACGTCGTCAGGAAACGCGGGCTCACCGTCTTCGCGCGTGTCGATCACGCTGCGGGCGCGGCCACCATCGGCAAGTCGTTGCGGCCGACCGAGGTGATCATCTTCGGCAATCCGCAGGGCGGAACGCCGTTCATGGAATGCGCACAGACCGTCGGCATCGATTTGCCGCTCAAGGCGCTGATCTGGGAGGACGACAGCGCGCAGGTCTGGCTGGGTTACAACGACCCCCTCTTCCTTGCCCAACGCCATGGCGTCGGACAGTGCCCGGTCGCCGAAAAGCTGCGCCAGGCATTGGCTGGTCTGGCGGAAGCCGCTCTGGCGCCATAGCGAAGGGAGCGGGGTAGTGAGCCCGTGCCGACCCGCCAACTTCCTTACCATTCTCGATGGCCAGCGCGATCAGCGCGAAACGCCGGGGGTGCGTCGTTGCCTGCGTGTTGACGGTCGTTTCGCGCGCCTCTGATCGCGCACGCTGTAAGGAAATACCGCTTGCTCTCGACCAAGGCAGGACGATCAACCGGAGTAAAACCAAATGCATGCCACCCTGCCCCTTCTCGCGATCAGCACTTTTCCGGCCTTGAGCCGGCGCTCGGTCGAAACCCTGCAGGTCAACCTTGGCTATCGCTGCAATCAGAGCTGCATCCATTGCCACGTCAATGCCGGCCCGCAGCGCAAGGAGGAAATGACCGCCGAAACGGTCGACGCGCTGCTTGCCTTCATCGCCGCCAGCCCGGAAGTCAAGGCGCTCGACCTGACCGGCGGCGCCCCTGAATTGAACAGGCATTTCCGCCGCCTAGTGGTGGCCGGGCGGCAACGCGGTCTGCGCGTCATCGACCGCTGCAATCTGACCATTCTCGAAGAACCGGGTCACGAGGGCCTCGCCGAGTTCCTCGCCATGCACGGCGTCGAGGTCGTCGCCTCGCTGCCCTGCTATCTCGAAGAGAACGTCGACCGGCAACGCGGCAAGGGGACCTTCGACGGCAGCATCCGCGGCCTGCAGCGCCTCAATGCGCTGGGCTACGCGGCAGCCGACAGCGGCCTGATCCTGAATCTGGTCTTCAACCCGCAAGGGCCGACGCTGCCGCCGCCGCAGGAGGCGCTCGCCGCCGCGTACCGCGACCATCTCGGGCGCGAGTTCGGCATCGTTTTCAACGAACTGTACACACTCAGCAACATGCCGATCCAGCGCTTCGGGTCGATGCTGATCTCCAAGGGTCAGTTCAACAGCTACATGCAGCTGCTACGCGGCGCCCATCGCGACGAGAACGTCGAACACGTGATGTGCCGCAACCTCCTGTCGATCGACTGGCAGGGCTACCTCTACGATTGCGACTTCAACCAGCAACTCGGCCTCCCGCTCGGTGTCCCCTCCGGCGCGCTCGGCCAGCCGCGGCTGCACATCAGCGAGGTCAGCGCAACGGCGCTCGAAGGCCGAGCGATCCGCGTCGCCGAGCACTGCTATGGCTGCACGGCGGGACAGGGATCGAGTTGTGGCGGTGCGCTCGGCGACGAAGTCGCCGCGGCGCCGACCTGCAACGGCTGATCGCTTGCTGAGAGTCGCGTCGGAAATGCGCCGCCACTCCAGCCCGCGCACGTCATTGCGAGGAGGCTTAGCCGACGTGGCAATCCAGAGGTTCTGTTTTCCGCCTGGCTGATGTGGCGGACGGGTGGTCAGACAATGGAACTGGATTGCCGCGTCGGCTGCGCCTCCTCGCAATGACGGTGGCTGGGGATGGTTGCACGGTCTTGGTGACGTGGGCAGCGGTGTGGAGCCGGTCAAATCCCGCCACCCACCGGTTTCACGCTGCTCTCAGGGTTGCTGAAGGCCTGATCAGGAATGCAGCACCACTCTGGATCGGAAAGCCCATGAATATTCGACGACTGCTGCTGATTGCTGCACTGGCTGGCCTGCTGGTCGCCTATTTCGCCCTCGACCTCGGGCGCTTCCTGAGCATCGAGCACTTCAAGAGCCAGCAGGAGGCGATCGAGGCCTGGCGAAACGCGCAGCCGGTCAAGGCGGGCTTGCTGTTCTTTGTCGCGTACGTCGCCGTGACCGGCCTGTCGCTACCCGGTGCGGCGGTCATGACGCTAGCCGGCGGCGCCATTTTCGGCCTGTTCTGGGGCCTGCTGCTGGTTTCCTTTGCCTCGTCTCTGGGCGCCACCCTGGCCTTCCTGGCGTCGCGCTTCCTCCTGCGCGACTGGGTGCAGAAGCGCTTTTCCGACCGCATGCGGGCAATCAACGCCGGCATCGACAAGGAAGGCGGTTTCTATCTCTTCACCCTGCGCCTGGTGCCGCTCTTCCCTTTCTTCGTCATCAACCTGGTGATGGGGCTGACGCCGCTCAAGACGCGCACCTTCTACTGGGTCAGCCAGCTCGGCATGCTCGCCGGAACGCTGGTTTACGTGAACGCCGGAACGCAACTGGCCAGGATCGACTCGCTGGCCGGGATTCTCTCGCCGGCGCTGGTCGCTTCCTTCGTTCTGCTCGGGTTCTTCCCGCTGATCGCCAAGAAGATCGTCGACGCCCTCGCCGCGCGCAAGGTCTATGCGGGGTGGAAGAAGCCCGCACGCTTCAACCGCAACCTGATCGTCATCGGTGCCGGTTCCGCGGGACTGGTCACCGCCTACATCGCCGCGGCGGTCAAGGCGAAGGTGACGCTGATCGAGAAACACAAACTCGGTGGCGACTGCCTGAACACCGGCTGCGTGCCTTCGAAAGCCATCATCCGCTCGGCCAGGCTGCTCTCGCACATGCAACGCTCGCAGGAATTCGGCATCCGCGAAGCGAAGGCCGAATTCGATTTCGCCGAGGTGATGGAGCGCGTGCAGCGGGTCATCAGGACCGTCGAACCGCACGACTCGGCCGAGCGCTACTCCGAACTCGGCGTCGAGGTGATCGCCGGCAGCGCGAAGATCGTCTCGCCGTGGGAGGTCGAGTTGGTGCGCCACAGCGGCGAACACGAGCGGCTGACGACGCGCAGCATCGTCATCGCCACCGGCGGCCGCCCCTTCGTACCGTCGCTTCCCGGTCTCGAAGAAGTCGGCTACTACACCTCCGACACCATTTGGGAGCTGCGCCAACTGCCGCGCCGCCTGCTCGTCCTCGGCGGCGGCCCGATCGGTTGCGAACTGACGCAGGCCTTCTCCCGTTTCGGCGCGCAGGTGACACAGGTTCAGCAGGGGCCACGGATCATGGTCCGCGAAGACCCCGAAGTCTCGGAAATGGTCACCCAGCGCTTCCGCGATGAAGGCATCGCCGTGCTGCTCAACCACCAGGCGAAAGCCTTTGTCGTCGAAGACGGCGAGAAAATACTGCTCACCGAGCACCAGGGCGAGGAAGTGCGTATTCCCTTCGACGCCCTGCTGGTCGCGGTCGGCCGGGCAGCCAACCTGAGCGGCTACGGCCTCGAAGAACTGGGCATTGCCGCGGATCGGACGATCGAGACCAACGACTTCCTGCAAACGAAATACCCGAACATCTACGCTGCCGGCGACGTCGCCGGGCCCTTCCAGTTCACCCACACGGCCGCCCATCAGGCCTGGTACGCGGCCGTCAATGCGCTCTTCGATCCCTTCAGGAAGTTTCGTGCCGATTACTCGGTGATCCCCTGGGCGACCTTTGTCGAGCCCGAGGTCGCGCGCGTCGGGCTCAACGAGACCGACGCCAGGGAACGCAACATCCCCTACGAAGTGACGCTCTACGGCATCGACGACCTCGACCGGGCGATCGCCGACGGCGAAGCGCACGGCTTCATCAAGGTGCTCACCGTCCCCGGCAAGGACCGGATTCTCGGCGTCACCATCGTCGGCGAGCACGGCGGCGACCTGATCGCCGAGTATGTCCTGGCCATGCGCCACGGCATCGGGCTGAACAAGATTCTCGGCACCATTCACATTTACCCGACACTCGCCGAAGCCAACAAGTACGTCGCCGGCAACTGGAAGAAAGCGCACGCACCGCAGAAGCTGCTCGCATGGGTCGCGCGCTTCCACGCCTGGCGTCGCGGCTAGCCAGCCGCGCCGTTCGTCCGCGCCTGCGCTTTGCCGATTGAACTGCTGATCGAGGAGTAATGACGATGCAAATTGCGATGCTGGGATTGGGCCGCATGGGCGCCAACATGGCGCGGCGACTGCTGCAGGGTGGACACGACTGCGTGGTCTACGACCCCAAGCCGGAAACCGTGGCGCAACTCGAACGGGAAGGAGCGACGGGCGTCGCCAGCCTGGTCGAGCTCGCGGAAAAGCTGACGCCGCCGCGCGTGGCATGGATCATGGTCCCGGCGGGCGAGATCACCGACGCGACGGTGATGGAACTGGCCCACCATTTCGCCGCTGGCGACGTCATCGTCGATGGTGGAAACAGCCATTTCAAGGACGACGTGCGCCGCGCGCGACTGCTCGCCGAACGGGGCATCATTTATCTCGACGCCGGCACCAGTGGCGGCGTCTGGGGCCTGGAACGAGGCTATTGCCTGATGGTGGGCGGCGACGCGGCGGCGGCGAAACGGCTCGAACCGGTTTTCCGGACGCTGGCGCCAGGTCCTTCCGGCATCCCGCCGTCGCCGGGGAGAACGCCCGGCAGCACTGCCGAGCAGGGCTATCTGCATTGCGGCCCGGCCGGTGCCGGACACTTCGTCAAGATGGTGCATAACGGCATCGAGTACGGCCTGATGCAGGCCTACGCCGAGGGTTTCGACGTTCTCAGGAACGCCGACAGCGACGCCCTGCCGAGCGATCAACGCTACGATTTCGACCTCGCCGAGATCGCCGAGCTGTGGCGGCGCGGCAGTGTGGTGACGTCCTGGTTGCTCGACCTTGCCGCGGCGGCGCTCGCCAGGCAGCCGGAGCTGTCCGGCTACAGCGGCTTCGTGCAGGACTCCGGCGAGGGGCGGTGGACCGTTCAGGCGGCGATCGACGAGGCGGTGCCCGCCGAAGTGCTCACCGCTGCGCTCTACGCCCGCTTCCGCTCGCGCCAGGAACATACCTTTGCCGAGAAGATGCTCTCGGCGATGCGCGAGGGCTTCGGCGGCCACGTCGAGCCGACACGCAGGTAGCTTCTCGTGCGCAACAACGCCGAACCGAGCTGAACGCCGTGCAGCGGCGCCGCTGGCACGAATTCGACGGCCGCAGCGACCTCGAGCAGGCCGCCGCCAGCGCCATCGTCACCAGCGCGCAGCGAGCCATTGCCGAGCGTGGCGCCTTTCACATTGTTCTTGCCGGGGGCACGACGCCGCGCAATGTTTACCGCGCACTGCGCACGGCCACGACAGACTGGTCGGCGTGGCATATCTATTTCGGCGACGAGCGCTGCCTGCCGCCTGCCGATCCGCAGCGCAACAGCGCGATGGCGAGCAGCGCATGGCTCGATCAGGTGGCCATCCCAGGCCGGCAAATCCACCCGATTCCAGCCCAGTTGGGGCCCGAAAAGGCAGCGCACCGCTACGCGCAGGAAGTCGCCCGGATGAACGGCGGAAGTGACTTCGATCTGGTACTCCTGGGCCTCGGCGAAGACGGTCATACCGCCAGCCTGTTTCCCGGACAGGCCTGGGAAAGCGCGATAACGCTGCCGCCCGTGATCGCCGTTCTGGACGCTCCCAAGCCACCACCGCAACGCGTCTCGCTGAGCCCCGAACGGCTGAGCAAGGCGAGGCAGGTGATCTTCTTGGTCAATGGCACAGGGAAGCACGAAGCACTGCGCGACTGGCGCAACGGCGAGCCTATTCCGGCAAGTCGGATCACGCCCGACGGCGGTGTCGATATCTTCGTCAATCCCTCGCCCAACTCCTGAAGCACCCGTTTCAGGACGCTTTCGACAGGAGAAAACGATGTCTACGATGTTACCCGCTTCGCCCATTCCGCCTCAGGGCGCCTTGACCACTTCCCGCGCAGCGCCGGGTATGCCTCCGGGACCATCGATGGCCTGCCGGTCGCCGGCTACCGGGAGGAAAACGGCGTTGCCCGCGATTCGCGGAGCGAAACCTACGCGGCGCTGGAACTGGCCATTGACAACTGGCGCTGGGCCGGTGTGCCCTTCTATCTGCGTACCGGAAAACGGCTCGCGCGTCCGCTCACCGAAATCACCGTTCACTTTCAGCAGCCGCCGGTTGGCCTTTTTCCCAACGCGGCGGCGGTCGACGCCAACAACATCGCCCTGCGCATCCAGCCCGACGAGGGGATCAGCCTCGCCTTCGGCGCCAAGCAGCCGGGAATGGGGAAAGAAGCGACGCCGGTGAGCATGGACTTCTGCTACCACTCGGCTTTCGCCGGCCAACCGCCCTCCGCCTACGCCGTCTTGCGGCTCGACGCGATGCGCGGCGACCCGACGCTGTTTACCCGTCGCGACGGCGTCGAAGCGCAATGGCGGCTGATCGGCCCGATCGAAGACGCCTGGGCCGCGCAGCAGGACGAACCCCTGCCCGCCTACGCCGCCGGCAGCGATGGCCCCGCTGCAGCCGACGCCCTGTTGCGTCGCAACGGCCATCGCTGGCGCTCGATCGCCGACAACGTCGGCAGGTGTCACATCTGAGACGCGCGATTGACGACCCCTGTCGGCGCCGTGGATACTGCACGGAACAGCGAAGGAAACACCGAAGTCGCTGCCTCTCAGCCCTGCCCGGAGAATACCCCCCTTGACACCGAACACGCCCCCCTCCTTCCGCACCCTGACCGGCGTCTATGAGCCATCGGGTATCCAGCAACTCCCCGATGGGCGCTTCGTCGTCGTTGAAGATGATAGCCGGCAAGCGCTCAGCGTGATCGACATCGGCGCCGATGGTCGCGTCAGCGTCGCGCCCCTGGCAACCCACGACGCCCAGCGCGAGGTCAGCGTGTTCGACCAGATCCGCGACGCGCTCGGTCTGCTTGGCGACGACCCTGAGCGGGACGAAATCGGCGAGCTCGACGACCTCGAAGGCGTCGCCGTGGACCGCGCGGGGGTCGTCTATGCGATCACCTCGCACTCTCGCGACAACGACGGAAAGGTGTATCCAGCGCGAGAAAAACTGATCCGCTTTCGCATCGACGGCACGAGCGTCGTCGACGCCGGCGTGGCCACCGGCGTCAAGGGCGCCTTGACGGCAGCGCACCCGGCACTCGCCGCGGCCGCCGAAATCCGCGACGTCAAGGCCGACGGCGGGCTCAACATCGAGGGGCTGACCATGAGCCCCGACCAGCGCGCCCTGCTCATCGGATTTCGCGCGCCACTGCTCGGCGGGCGGGCCATCATTGCTTACCTCCAGGACCCGGAAACGCTGTTCGACCAAGGCGCCGAGCCACGAATCGCCGCCAGGCTGAGCACGCTCGATCTCGCCGGCAACGGCATTCGCGGCATGACGTACGTCCCGTTACTCAAGGGCTACCTGGTCATCGCCGGCCCAATCGCTCGCGCGCAGGTGCAATTCGAACTCTGGTTCTGGAGCGGTGATGATCAGGACCCGGCGCGCCGGGTGAGCGTCGCGGGCTTGCCCGGCTTCGAGCACGCCGAGGGGATCAGCGCGGCGGTGATCGACGGCCAGCCACGCATCGTCATCGTCAGCGACGACGGCAACAGAAAGCAGGAGCGCTTCGCCCGCTTCCTGCTGCTCGACCCGGCGCAACTGCAGATCGCACCGTGAGAAGGCTAGAGTCATGCGGGCCAGGGAAGCGATTGGCGTGAGCGGCGGATCGATAGCGCGAAACGCCTGCCGATGAACCGATTGACGCCAAGACTCCTGCTGGCAGGCGTGCTGCTCGTGGCAGCACTCACCAGTACCCTGGCCGAGGGGCCCTGGCACGCCGCTCGGCAGAACACCTACGGCTGGCAGTTCATGACCCCGGACGAGCGTGTCGAGCACCAGCGGCTGATGCGCAGCTTCGCGACTTACCCCGAGTGCAAGGCCTACCAGACGAAACGGCACGCCGAAATGTCCGCGCGCGCGCGCGCGGCCGGCGTCGTCCTCCAGCCCGCGAAGGAATCCGGCTGCGACAAGCTGCGCGCGCGCGGCCGCCTGCAATGAGCGCTGGGCCGACGAGCACGCCAACCCGCGCCGCGGCGCACCGCTTGGTTGCCCCTGCGGCGGCCCTGTCGATCACCGTGGCCAGCGTCTGGTGGGCGTTCCCGCAGGGCCTGACGGCCTGGCGCAGCGCGGCCATTGTCGCCGCCTGGGCGGGCACAGGACTGCTGGTGGCCAGTCTCCTGCTCATGGTCCGCGAGGCGCACCTGGCGCGCCTGCTCGGCGGCCTCGAGCTGAGCTACCGCTGGCATCACCGCTGCGGCGTGATCGCCTACCTGCTGCTGCTCTGCCACCCGCTGGCGCTGGCGCTCGACGGCTGGGCAGAAGCGCCCCATCTCGCCTGGCAAACGCTCGATCCACGTGCGCAGTCCTGGCCACTGTGGCTCGGCTGGGCCGGTTTGCTCTCACTGATGCTCGGTCTGGCGACGACTTTCGCCGTGCACCTGCCTTACCGGCGCTGGCGCAGCTTTCATTTCGTGCTTGGCGGCGGCGTCGTGCTCGGCCTGGCGCACGTGTATGTGCTGCTGGGCAACGAGCGGCTGCTCCTCGCCTTGCTGCTCGTCGCCGCGCTGGCCCTCGGCTGGCGCCTGCTGGCCAGTGATCTCGGTCTGGCAGCGCACCCGTACCGGGTGACACAGGTCGAAAAACCGGCGGCTGGAATGATCGAAGCGTCTCTGGCGCCGTGTGCCGCAGCGCTGGCGGCGACCCCGGGCCAGTTTGTTCTCGCCGCCTTCGGCGACGGTGCAAGCTATCACGGCTGCGGCGAATACCACCCCTTCACGGTCAGCGGCATCGATCGGCAAGGCCGGCTTCGCGTCTGCATCAAGGCGCTGGGTCCCTGCTCGCAACGCCTCCAGGACGTCGAGGCGGGAGTTCTGGTACGCCTCGAAGGGCCCTTCGGCAGCTTTCTTGATGACCTGGGTTGCGCGCCACAACTATGGGTTGCCGGCGGCATCGGCATCACCCCGTTCATAGCCCAACTGCGTGCGCAAGGCTGCCGGCAAGCGACGACGCTGATCTACCTCTATCGACAGGCGAGCAACGCGGCGTTCCTCGAAGAACTCGCTGCTGTAGCCCGCGAAGACCCGCTCTTCGAGCTGCTCGCCGACGCCAGCGGCGAGGCGCTGCCCGACGTTGATCGCCTGCTCGCGAGCGTGTCGAGGCTGGGCGAGCGGCAGGTACACCTGTGTGGCCCGCAAGCGCTTCTGGCGGCGTTCACCACGGCCCTGCGTCAGCGCGGCGTCGCCGCCGCGGCCATCCATTTCGAAAGCTTCGATTTCCGCTGATGCGCCGGTTATTCCTCTTCGCCAGCGCAGCCTTCTGGCTCTTAGTACTCGCTTTCGCAACCAGCCAGCTGTGGCTGCCCGCCGCAGTGGAAACGCCGCAGCCGGTCGCCAGCGGCGAGTTCCAGGCGCTCAGCGAAGTGGCCAGGCACAAGACACCCGACGATTGCTGGATGGCGATCAATGACCAAGTGTACGACCTGAGCAATTATCTGCCCGACCACCCGAGCGAGCCGGAAGTCATCGTCGCCTGGTGCGGCCGGGAGGCGAGCGAGGCCTACCGAACCAAGATGAAGGGCCGTGCGCACTCGGCCCGCGCCGATCGCCTGCTCGCCGCCTACCGCATTGCCACCCTCACCCCCTGAAAGCGCCCGGCCACCGGCGCGCGCCTGAGCGATCGGCCGCAGCTTCCCAGGGTATACTTCGCGCTTCCTTCAATCCATCCTGACGCGCGTGTCGACCATGAAATATCAGATTATCCCGGTAACCCCCTTCGCCCAGAACTGCAGCCTGCTATGGTGCGAGCAAACGAGACGTGGCGCGGTGGTTGATCCGGGCGGCGACGTGACGCGCATTCTGCGGGCGGTCGAGGAGAACGGCGTGACCCTGGAAAAGATTCTCGTCACCCACGGCCATGTCGATCACGCCGGCGCGGTTGCCGAATTGGCCGAGCGGCTGTCACTGCCGATCGAGGGGCCACAACGCGACGATCAGTTCTGGATCGACGGCATGCAGCAGCAGAGCAAGATGTTCGGCTTGCCGAACGTGCGTGCCTTCACTCCGGACCGCTGGCTCGAACAGGGCGATACGGTACGCTTCGGCGAGGTCGAAATGGACGTCCTCCATTGCCCGGGGCATACGCCAGGGCATATCGTCTTCTTCAGCAAGGCCGATCGCCTGGCGATCGTCGGCGACGTACTCTTCCAGGGTTCGATCGGGCGCACCGATTTTCCCAAGGGCGACTTCGACACGCTGATTTCGTCGATCCGCACCCGCCTCTGGCCACTCGGCAGCGATGTCGCCTTCCTTCCCGGACACGGACCGATGTCCACCTTCGGCGCCGAGCGCCGCAGCAACCCCTTCTGCGGCGACTAGACGAGCGAGATTGGCTGCGGCGACGGCGGGCGAGGTGCTCAGCCGGCACCCCGCCCGCAGCCCTTACGTCGTTACTTCCTGACTTCGTCGTCTCAAGCTGCGGCAAACCCGCTCAGAAATGCAGCGGCCGCTTGTCGCAGGCCAGCGCCGCCTCGTGAACCACTTCCGAGAGCGTCGGGTGCGCATGACAGATGCGCGCCAGGTCCTCCGCAGCGGCGCCGAACTCCATCGCCACGACGGCTTCGGAGATCAGTTCGGAAGCATTCGCACCAATGATGTGCACACCGAGAATGCGGTCACTGGTGGCGCAGGCCAGCATCTTGACGAAGCCGCTGGCGTCGCCCATGCCCAGCGCCCGACCGTTGGCGGCGAAGGGAATCTTGCCGACCTTGTAGGCCACACCGTCCGCTTTCAGCTGTTGCTCGGTCCTGCCGACCCAGGCGATCTCCGGGCTGGTGTAGATCACCCAGGGGATGGTGTCGAAGTTGCAGTGGCCAGCCTGGCCGGCCATGATTTCGGCGACCATCACGCCCTCTTCCATCGCCTTGTGGGCGAGCATCGGGCCAGCGACCACGTCACCCACCGCCCACACGCCGGGAAGATTGGTACGACAATGCGCGTCGACCTCGATCTGGCCGCGCTCGGTGAGCTTCAGGCCGACCTTGTCGGCGTCGAGGCCTTCGGTATTCGGAATGCGGCCGATCGAGACGATCAGTCGGTCTGCATCGAGCTTCTGTTCCTGGCCATCCTGGTCGGTATAGTCGATGGACACCCCTTTCTGCGAGACCTTCACGTCGCCGATCTCGATGCCGGTGACGATCTGCAGACCCTGCTTGGCAAACAGTTTGGCGGCCTCCCTGGCGACATCGACGTCGGCCAGCGAAAGAAACTCGGGAAGCGCTTCCAGAAGCGTCACTTCGGCACCGAGGCGGCGCCAGACGCTGCCCATTTCCAGGCCAATGACGCCAGCGCCGATGACCGCCAGCTTCTTCGGCACGCTAGCGATATCGAGCGCGCCGATATTGTCGCAAACGATCTCGTTATCGACCGGTACGCCGGGCAGGTGACGCGCCCGCGAACCGGTGGCGACGATCACCTGTTTGGCCTCGACGACGGCGTCACCGACCTTGAGCTGCCAGACTTCGCTTCCCGCCCCACCCTTGCGCCCGACGAAGGCGCCATGGCCATTGAGCAGGGTGACCTTGTTCTTCTTGAATAGTCCCTTGATGCCGGTGGTGAGCTGTTTGACGATCCCGTCCTTGCGCCCCACCATCTTTGCAACGTCGATGGTCGGCGTACCGACGCCGATCCCCTGGGCGGCAAATCCGTGCGCGGCTTCCTCGAATAGGTGCGAGGTATGCAACAAGGCTTTCGACGGAATGCAGCCGACGTTCAGGCAGGTGCCGCCGAGACGCGGTTCGCCCTTCGCATCGGCATAAGGATTGGATTCACAACAGGCGACACTGAAACCCAGTTGCGCCGCGCGGATGGCGGCAATATAGCCACCGGGACCACCACCGACAACGAGGACGTCAAATTGCTTGGACATGATAGTTTTCCCTTTCCAGCCGCAGAGAAACCAATGCACGGAGTGCGCACAGCGTAAAGCTCTGCGACTCCGTGCCTCGGTGGTGAGTGCTTATACGCCGAGGAGCAGGCGGGCCGGATCTTCCAGCGCCTCCTTCATCGTCACCAGGCCGAGGACCGCTTCGCGACCATCGACGATGCGGTGATCGTACGACATGGCCAGATAGTTGATCGGGCGGATGACGACCTGACCGTTTTCGACCACCGGGCGGTCCTTGGTGGCATGAATACCGAGGATCGCCGACTGCGGCGGATTGATGATCGGTGTCGACAGCATCGACCCGAAAACGCCGCCGTTGGAGATCGAGAAGGTACCGCCGGTGAGATCCTCCATCGACAGCTTGCCGTCCTTGGCCTTGGCTCCGAACTCGCCGATCTTCTTCTCGATGTCGGCGATCGACAGCTGGTCGGCATCGCGCAGGATCGGCACCACCAGGCCGCGCGGGCTGCCGACGGCGATACCGATGTCGATATAGCCGTGATAGACGATGTCGCTGCCATCAACCGACGAGTTGATGATCGGGAATTTCTGCAGCGCGGCGACGGCGGCCTTGACAAAGAAACCCATGAAACCGAGGCGAACGCCGTGCGCCTTTTCGAAGCGCTCGCCGTACTGCTTGCGCAGTGCCATGACCGGGCCCATGTTTACCTCGTTGAAGGTGGTCAGGATGGCGTTGTTGGCCTGCGACTGCAGCAGACGCTCGGCAACACGCGCACGCAAACGCGACATCGGGACACGCTGCTCCGGACGATCACCAAGCGCCACCGTCACCGCCGGCGCAGTCGCCAGTGCCGGAGCCGGAGCCCGCGCCGCGCTCGCCGCCGGAGCAGCAGCCAGCGGCGCGACAGCGGCCCCGGCGCTCGCGGCTACCGGTCGCACAGCCGGGATCTCGGCGGCCATCGCGTCGGCCTTGCTCACCCGCCCACCACGGCCGGTACCGACCACGTCGGCCGCAGCGATACCTTTCTCTTCGAGGATCTTGCGCGCAGCCGGCATGGCCGCGTCGGCTGCAGTTGCGGCCGCCGTCGCTTTCGCTGGCGCGGCTTTCGCCGCCCCTGCCTTGGCAGCGGGCGCAGCCACCGCACCGGCCTGCGCGGTGGTGTCGATACGCGCAATCACCTCACCTGCAACGACCGTGTCGCCGTCGCCCTTGACGATTTCAACCAATACACCGCCATCGGGTGCCGGCAGTTCGAGAACCACCTTGTCGGTCTCGATGTCGATCAGGTTCTCATCCCGGGCAACCGCTTCGCCGGCTTGCTTGTGCCACGAAACCAGCGTCGCTTCAGCGACCGATTCCGAAAGCTGTGGAACTTTGACGTCGATGATCATTTTCTCTCCGTTCTAGGCCAGTTTGTAGTACTCGATCTCACCGAGCGCGGAGTCGATCAGAGCCTTTTGTTGGGCGTTGTGCTTGCTTGCGTAGCCGACTGCTGGCGACGCGGCTGCCGGGCGGGAGACGAGCAGCAGATGCTGCTTGTCGCTGAGCTCGCGCGACAGATGCTGACGCGAGGCGATCCAGTACCAGGGTCCCTGATTGCGCGGCTCCTCCTGACACCAGACGATTTCCGTTGCCTTCGGATATTTCGCCACCTCCGCGTGGAACGACGCTTGCGGGAAGGGATAGAGCTGCTCGAGACGGGCGATCGCGATGTGGCCGATTTTCCGCTCGTGCCGCGCGGCGACCAGATCGTAGTAAACCTTGCCGGAACAGAAGATAACGCGGGTGACCTTCTTGGCGTTGATTGGCTCGACCTCGCCAATCACGCGCTGAAACTCACCGTCGCTGAGCTCGGCGAGCGTCGATGTGGCGTCCTTGTGGCGCAACAGGGATTTCGGCGAAAAGACGATCAGCGGCTTGCGTTGATTGCGCACCGCCTGGCGGCGCAGCAGATGGAAAATCTGCGCCGGCGTCGTCGGTTGGCAGACCTCCATGTTCATTTCGGCGGAGAGCTGCATGTAGCGTTCGATACGAGCCGACGAGTGCTCCGGCCCCTGCCCTTCATAGCCGTGCGGGAGCAGCAGCACCAAGCCGCTGGCGCGCCCCCACTTGGCTTCACCGGAAGCGAGGAACTGGTCGATGACCACCTGCGCGCCGTTGGCAAAGTCACCAAACTGCGCTTCCCAGACCACCAGTTCGTAGGGGTTGGCGGTGGAGTAGCCGTACTCGAAGGCGAGAATGGCTTCCTCCGAAAGGACCGAGTCGAAGCACTGAAAGCTCGCCTGCTTTTCCTGCAAGAAGGCTAGCGGGTAGTAGGTTCCGCGATCCCAGCTCTCGCGATTCTGGTCGTGCAGCGCCGCATGACGGTGGAAGAAGGTGCTCCGGCCGACGTCTTCACCCGAAATACGAACGCCATAGCTGGAGACGAGCAATGACGCGTAAGCAAGGTTTTCAGCCATCCCCCAGTCTACCGGCAGCTCTCCTTCGCCCATCAGGCGACGGTCGTCGATGATCTTCTTGACCCGACTGTGCAAGGTGAAGTTGGCGGGCAGGGTGGTCAAGCGCTCGGACAGGCGCTGCAGCTCGCCGATTGGCACACGGGTGTCGCAGGTTTCGATGTAGTGCGGCGGGAGGAACGACGTCCAGTCGATGGTCATCGGATGCTTGTAGCCGGCGAGCACCGGGTTGTACAGGAGCTCACCGCGATCGAGATGGGCACGGTAGTCGGCGATGATCTCGTCCGGACCTTCGGGCGCGAGAATCCCCTCGCCAACCAGCTTTTCCGCGTAGAGCTTGCGTGTCCCCGGATGCTGCTGGATCTTCTTGTACATCAGCGGTTGCGTGACCATTGGCTCGTCCTGCTCGTTGTGGCCGAGCTTGCGATAGCAGACGATGTCGACGACGACATCCTTCTTGAAGGTCCTGCGGTACTCCATGGCGACGCTGGTGACCAGCGCCACGGCTTCCGGGTCGTCGCCATTGACGTGAAAGATCGGCGCTTCGGCCATCTTGAAGATGTCCGTGCAGTACAGCGACGAACGATAGTCGCGCGGGTCGGAGGTGGTGAAACCGATCTGGTTATTGACCACGATGTGCACCGTGCCGCCCACCCCATATCCGCGCGTTTGCGCGAAATTGAGCATTTCCTGGTTGACACCCTGGCCGGCCACGGCGGCATCGCCATGAATGAGAACTGCCAGCACCTTGTCCTTGCCGTCTTCGCCGCGACGACGCTGGCGCGAGTAAACCGAGCCCACGACCACCGGGTTCACAATTTCCAGATGCGAGGGGTTGAACGACAGCGTCAGGTGGCAGGGTCCGCCAGGGGTCGACACATCGGACGAGTAGCCCATGTGGTACTTGACGTCGCCGGCAGTCAAATCCTGCGCCTTCCGGCCCTCGAACTCGTCGAAGAGCATCGACGGCTCCTTGCCCAGCGTGTTCACCAGCACGTTGAGACGACCGCGGTGAGCCATGCCGACGACGATTTCGTCAACGCCGCCGGTGCCCGCAACGCGGATCAGTTCGTCGAGCGACACGATCAACGACTCGCCACCTTCGAGCGAGAAGCGCTTCTGACCGACGTAGCGCGTATGCAGGTAGCGTTCGAGCGTTTCGGCAGCGGTCAGGCGCTCCAGCATGCGCATGCGCTCGGCGGCGGTATAGCTGGGCTTGGAGTGAATGCGCTCAAGTCGATCCTGCACCCAGCGCTTTTCGGCAAGGGTGCTGAGGTACATGTACTCGACGCCGATCGAGCCGCAATAGGTCGCTTTCAGGGCGTCGAGGATCTGGCCGAAAGTGGCGCGTTCCGGGACCCCCTTGAACGAACCGACGGCAAACACGGTGTTGAGGTCAGCGTCGGAAAGCCCGTAGTGGGCCGGGTCAAGCTGTGGCAGATCCGGGCGCGGCGTACGCTTGAGCGGGTCGAGGTTGGCCCAGCGATCGCCCGCGAAACGATAGGCGGTGATCATCTGCAGAATGCCGACCTGTTTCTTGTCGTCGGCCGGAGCCACCGCAGCGGCGCGATAGCCGCCTTTTCTCGCCTGTTCGGCGAAAGCATTGACGACCGGCAAGTGCGGCACGTCGCGCGCGACATGACCCGGAAGCTGCGCCAGCTTGTCGAAATACTCGCGCCACTGCTCGGAGACGGAACCGGGATTGTCGAGGTAGTTTTCGTACAACTCCTCGACGAAGGGCGCGTTGCCGCCAAAGAGGAGGGAGTTACCAAAAAGCTGATTCATCATGGCAGTTACCTGTCGTCACGGTCCTGGTTCGGATTGCGAAAACCTGCAGCAAAAAGCCGCAGCATGAAAAAAGGGCGGCTACCGTCGCCGCCCCTCGAAGTCGCTCAGGTCTTAGCGCTGAGCGGCCGGGATCACGTCGCGCCTTGCTGCCCCCATGTAGAGCTGACGCGGGCGACCGATCTTGTACTCCGGGTCGTTGATCATCTCTTCCCACTGCGTCATCCAGCCCACGGTACGTGCCAGGGCAAAGATGCAGGTAAACATGGTGGTCGGAATACCGAGCGCCTTCTGGACGATACCTGAGTAGAAATCAACGTTCGGATAAAGTTTCTTCTCGATGAAATAACTATCTTCGAGAGCGATCCGTTCGAGTTCCATCGCCAGCTTGAACAGGCGGTCATTCTCCAGACCAAGCTCTTGCAGAACGTCCTTGCAGACCTCGCGCATCAGCTTGGCGCGCGGATCGAAGTTCTTGTAGACCCGGTGCCCGAAGCCCATCAGCTTGAAGGAGTCGTTCTTGTCCTTGGCGCGAGCGATGTACTCGCCAACGCGCGAAACGTCGTGGATTTCCTCGAGCATCTGCAGGCAGGCCTCGTTGGCACCCCCGTGCGCCGGGCCCCAGAGACACGCGATACCGGCCGAGATACAGGCATAGGGGTTGGCGCCGGACGACCCGGAGAGACGAACGGTCGACGTCGACGCGTTCTGTTCGTGATCGGCATGCAGAGTAAAGATGGTGTCCAGGGCATGCACCAATACCGGATTCGGCTTGTACTCTTCGCACGGCGTTCCGAACATCATGTGCATGAAGTTGGCGGTGTAGTCGAGATCATTGCGCGGGTACATGAACGGCTCGCCGACATGGTACTTGTAGGCCATGGCAACGATGGTCGGCAACTTGGCAACGATGCGGTTGAAGCTGATGTTCTGGTGCTCCAGATCGGAGAAATCCTCCGCTTCGTGGTAGAAAGCGGAGAGCGCGCCAACGACCCCGACGAGAATGGCCATCGGGTGAGCGTCGCGCCGGAAACCCTGGTAGAACTTGACCAGTTGCTCGTGCACCATGGTGTGATTCTTGATGTTCTTCTCGAAACTGACCTTTTCCGCCGGCGTTGGCAGCTCGCCGTTCCACAACAGATAGGCGACCTCGAGGAAGTTGCAGCTCTGCGCCAGTTGCTCGATCGGATAACCGCGATAGAGCAACTCACCCTTGTCGCCATCGATGAACGTGATCTTCGATCTGCAACTTGCCGTCGACAGATAGCCGGAGTCGTAGGTGAACAAGCCCGTCTTGGCGCCCAGGGTGCGAATGTCGATGCAATCATTGCCGTGGGTAGGCGTCATGATCGGAAACTCGACGGGGTCGCGCCCTTCGATGTTCAGAATTGCTTTACGTTCGGTCGTCATTGGTTTATCCCCGTTCAGGTATTGAAGGCACAGCATGGAACATAAAAAGGCGCAACATTATGGCACCTTTCTTACTTGACTCTTACAGTTCGCAATAGGGCAAGGACTTCGGCCTGCACGGGATCCGCGCAGTCGCGGCTGCCATTGATCAGCGGCCACAACTCCAGGTCTTCCATATCGGCCAGAATGACGAAGGCGTCCGCCTGCTCCGGACCAAGGGTCGGGAAAACGCGCTCGAGAAACTCCCCGAGCAACAGGTCCATTTCCAGCATCGCACGGCGCGTGCAACGCCAGCGCAGGCGGTTGATTCTCTCGCGCTCGTCCATCAGATGGCGCGACGAACCATCATTTCCTTGATCTTGCCTATCGCCTGCGTCGGATTCAGGTTCTTCGGACAGACATCGACGCAGTTCATGATCGAGTGGCAGCGGAACAGTCGATAGGGATCCTCAAGGTCGTCCAGGCGCTCGTTGGTCGCCTCGTCACGGGTATCGGCGATGAAGCGGTAAGCGTTGAGCAGGCCGGCAGGACCGACGAACTTGTCCGGATTCCACCAGAACGACGGGCACGAGGTCGAACAGCAGGCGCACAGGATGCACTCGTAGAGACCGTTGAGTTCGTCGCGCTCTTCGGGCGACTGCAGACGCTCGCGTTCCGGGCGCGGGCTGTCGTTGATCAGATAGGGCTTGACCGAGTGGTACTGCTTGAAAAACTGCGTCATATCGACGATCAGGTCGCGGATCACCGGCAGGCCGGGCAGCGGCCGCAGCACGACCGGCTGCTTGAGCTCCTGGATGTCGGTGAGACACGCCAGGCCGTTCTTGCCGTTGATGTTCATTGCATCCGATCCGCAAATACCTTCACGGCACGAGCGGCGATAGGACAGCGTATCGTCATTCGCCTTCAGACGGGTGAGCACGTCAAGCAGCTTGCGATCGATCGCGAAATCAACCTGGACCGACATGTCCTGCATGTAGGGCGCGTCGTCCTTGTCGGGATCGTAGCGGTAAATCTTGAACTCCATGGTACTGGTGGCCATAATCATTAACTCCGTGGCATACGATCAGTAGGAGCGCGTCTTCAGCGCGATGGTTTCGACGGTCAGCGGGGTCATGGTCACCGGCTTGTAACTGAGACTGCTGCCCTCGCGTTCCCAGAGCGTATGCTTGTGCCAGTTGACGTCGTCTCGCCCATTGGGGTTTTCCGGCGTGTCGGGTGCGTCGTCGCGAACGTGCGCACCGCGCGACTCCTTGCGCGCTTCGGCCGAGACCAGCGTCGCCTTGGCGACTTCAATCAGGTTGTCGAGTTCCAGCGCTTCGACGCGCGCCGTATTCCAGACCTGCGACTTGTCCTTGATCTCGGTCCTGGCGACCGCTTTCTCGATCTCGACGATCTTGGCGACGCCTTCGACGAGCATGTCCTTGAAGCGGAACACACCGCAGTGCTTCTGCATCGTGCGCTGCAACTCGAGACGGGTTTCGTTGACGTTGCTGCCGCCGGTCTGGGTATTCAGGCGATGCAGGCGCGCCAGCGTGCGCTCGGCGTAGGCGGCCGGCAGGTCCTTGTGCACGATGGCACCCGACGCCAGGTCCTCGATCACCGAATCCCCGGACGACTTGCCGAAGACCAGCAGGTCGAGCAGCGAATTGGTGCCCAGTCGATTGGCGCCATGCACCGAGGCGCAGGCCACTTCGCCAGCCGCGTAGAAACCCTTGACCGGCACCCCGTCGGCGGAGACCACCTGCCCTTTGAAGTTGGTCGGAATACCGCCCATCTGGTAGTGGCAGGTCGGCACCACCGGAATCGGCGCCTGGATGGGGTCGATGCCGGCAAACTGGATCGAAATCTCGCGAATTCCGGGCAGACGCTTCATGATCGTCGCCGGATCGAGATGGGTAATGTCCAGGAGGACGAAATCCTTGTTCGGCCCGCAACCGCGACCTTCGTTGATTTCAGTGACCATGGCGCGGGAAACCACGTCGCGAGACGCCAGATCCTTGGCGTTCGGTGCATAGCGCTCCATGAACCGCTCGTTGTCCGAGTTGCGCAAAATGCCACCCTCGCCGCGCACACCTTCGGTGATCAGCACTCCTGCACCGGCAACGCCGGTCGGGTGGAACTGCCAGAACTCCATGTCCTCAAGGGCAATGCCGGCACGCGCCGCCATGCCAAGGCCATCGCCGGTGTTGATGAAGGCATTGGTCGACGAGTAGTAGATACGGCCCGCACCACCGGTTGCAAAGATCGTCGCCTTGGCGTGGAAAGCGACGACTTCGCCGGTCTCCATTTCCAACGCGATCACTCCGAGCACCTGGCCCGACTCGTCGCGGATCAGGTCAAGCGCCATCCATTCGACGAAAAACTGGGTGTTGGCGCGCACGTTGCGCTGATAGAGCGCGTGCAGCATCGCGTGTCCGGTGCGGTCGGCAGCGGCGCATGCACGCCGCACCGGCTTCTCGCCGAAGTTCGACATATGCCCACCGAATGGCCGCTGATAGATCTTGCCCTCGTCAGTGCGGTCAAATGGCATGCCAAAGTGCTCGAGTTCGACGACCACCTCGGGCGCCTTGCGACACATGTACTCGATCGCATCCTGATCACCGAGCCAGTCGGAACCCTTGACCGTATCGTACATGTGCCAGTGCCAGTGATCTTCCTCTGAGTTTCCCAGCGAAGCCGAAACACCGCCCTGTGCCGCCACGGTGTGTGATCGCGTCGGGAAGACCTTCGACAGCACGGCCGTCTTCAATCCGCCCTCGGATAGCTGAATCGCCGCGCGCAGCCCAGAACCTCCTGCACCAACGATGACAGCGTCGAATTTACGTACCGGTATGCTTGAATTGCTCACTTACGTTCTCCACAGAATCCGAATCGCCCAGCCGGCGTAGCCGACCAGCACCGTAGCCGTCGCAATCATCAGCAGCAGGCGAATTCCATCCGGCTTGATGTAGTCCATCCAGATATCCCGGATGCCGATCCAGGCGTGGTAGAAAAGGCTGATGAAGAAAAGAAAGGTCGCGAAGCGCATGAAGCCGCCGGCAAAGACTCCCCGCCAGGTCTCCAGCGAGTCGGGCCCGACGGAACCGATAACCACCAGGAAGATCACCGTATAGACGGCCATGATGATGGCCGTCGCGCGCTGGATGATCCAGTCCTTGAGGCCGTAATGGGCCCCGACAAGAATACGATTTACCATAGCACTTTCACCCCCACGATCAGCGTCAGGGCGATGCTGACGCCGAAAACGATCTTGCTCGAAAGCACCGCGGACTTGAGGTCGATGCCCTTGTGCAGGTCAAGCAGCAGATAACGAATGCCGGCGCAGAAATGGTGCATGTAGAACCAGATCAAGCCGAGCAGAATGATCTTGACCAGGGCATTGTCGACCACGCCCTTGAAGCTGGCAAAGGTCTGCGCAGACGTCAGGCTGCTCTCGAATAGCCATAAGAGAAAAGGGAGCAGGAGGAAGAGTGCCGCCCCGCTGATCCGGTGAATGATCGACAGGATTCCCGGAAGCGGTAACCTGATCGTCGGCAAGTCCAGATTCTTTGGACGCTTTTTCTTGATTGCCATCTCTGCCATGGACGTCATCCCTCATGTGTGATACAGCAGCATGCCTAATGCATGCGTTCCCCTTCAAAACCACGCCCGATTATAAACGATTCAGGCGCGCCTTACTTACCCGAAAGGACCCTTACAAGCGTTCACCCGAGCTCATTGCGATAATGATGATTGCGTGTCGAGTAGAAACCCCGACGCCATTCGACCGGCTTCCGGCCATAGGTGAAGGTGACGCGCTCGACGACCAGCAGCGGGCTCCCCTCGGCGACCTGCAGCAGTTCGGCGCTGACTCGGTCAGCGGCCACGGCGCGCAGCCGCTCGTCAGCCCGGACCATGCAAACACCATAGCGACTTTCGAACAGGCCGTAGAGCGAATCGCCCGCTCGCACGACTTCCAGCGACAGGTCGGGGAACAATTCACTCGAAAGATAGATTTCGTCGAAAACCACCGGTTCGTCACCCAGCTTCAGAAGGCGGCGCAGAATGGTGATTGGCGCACCCGGCTCGAGGGCCAGCGTGCGCGCGACGTCGGGGCCAGCCTTGGCGCGCCAGCATTCGAGCGGTATGCTCTGCGACACCTGCGGCACGCCGTCGTTGGGAACCAGGCGGAGAAAGCGGAAGGCAGAACCGGGATCCTTGTGCGTGGCGACGAAGGTGCCTTTGCCCTGCTGCCTTACCAGGAGGTTCTCGGCAGCCATTTCGTCGATCGCCTTGCGCACCGTCCCCTGACTGACGCCGAAGCGGCCGGCAAGCTCCGACTCACTGGGAATGGCGTCGCCCGGGCCCCACTCACCGGATTCCAGATTGCCCATGATCAATTGCTTGATCTGCCGATAGAGCGGGCTGAAGGTAGGAGCGTGCAATGACGATGCGCGGTTCATGGACAGCTATTTCAGCACAATTCTGGACTCCCGTCCATCCCGTTCTTGTTACTGATATCATATATAAGACATAAAACAAACGACAGCGATTTGACAGTGCGCGTATCTGGGTCTTATGATTGACCCGATTCGGCACCCCGTGCAGCGACCATGCATGCGGGCATCGCCGATCGGTTTTTCGATCAATTTCCTTACTTGCTCGTCTGCTTTTTTTCCGTTCAATCCTTCTCGCTCACCATCAACGACAGGAGCCGTATCATGTCCAAAGCCCCCATGCGCGTCGCGGTCACCGGCGCCGCCGGCCAAATCGGTTACAGCCTTCTTTTCCGGATCGCCTCCGGCGAAATGCTCGGCAAGGATCAGCCGGTCATCCTTCAACTCCTCGACCTGCCGCAAGCGCAAAAAGCCTGCCAGGGCGTGATCATGGAACTCGACGACTGCGCGTTCCCGCTGCTCGCCGGGATGTTCGCCACCGACGACCCGAACGTCGCTTTCAAGGATGCCGATGTCTGCCTGCTGGTGGGCGCACGCCCGCGCGGCCCGGGTATGGAACGTGCCGACCTGCTGACCGCCAACGGCGCCATCTTCACCGTCCAGGGCAAGGCCATTGCCGAGAACGCCAAGGAAGACGTCCGCGTTCTGGTCGTCGGCAACCCCTGCAACACCAACGCCCTGATCGCCGGTTCCGCGGCGAAGAAGGTCGGCCGCACCAACCCGGCCAACTACCATGGCATGCTGCGCTTGGATCACAACCGCGCCCTCTCGCAACTCGCCGCAAAGACCAATCGGCCGGTGGCCAGCTTCAAGCAGCTAACCGTCTGGGGCAACCATTCGCCGACCATGTACGCCGATTACCGTAACTGCACGTCCAACGGCGACAACGTCAAGGATCTGATCAACGATCCGGTCTGGAACAACGATGTCTTCCTGCCGACGGTCGGCAAGCGCGGCGCGGCGATCATCGACGCCCGCGGCCTGTCCTCGGCAGCCTCGGCAGCCAACGCGGCCATCGACCACATGCGCGACTGGGTACTCGGTTCCGACGAATGGGTGACCATGGGCGTCCCGTCCGACGGCTCCTACGACATCCCGGTGGGGATCGTTTTCGGTTTCCCCTGCGAGTGCAAGGGCGGCTCGTACAAAATCATCCAGGGTCTCGAGATCGACGGCTATTCGCGCGAGAAGATCAACAAGACGCTCAAGGAATTGACCGACGAAGCCGAGGCCGTGAAAGACATGCTCTGAGCACGCCTTGCTCAGCATCGAAAGCCGCGGCCAGCCCGCGGCTTTTTTTTGCTGGCGCCCTCTTTGCAGCAGCGCGGTAAAATGAGCCTCTCCCACCCACCGGACCGAAGCGACAAGCCCATGCGCCATCCCAGTCAAGTCCTTTTCGCCGGCGAAAAGCCGTTTCCGATGATCCCCGCCGTCGACCACTACGCGGGCTCCGAAAAACTGATCAACAAGGCCCTGCAGCTGCAGAACGAGCTGGGTCCGATCTTCGATATCACCTGCGACTGCGAAGACGGTGCGCCGGCTGGCGCCGACCGCGAGCACGCGACGATGGTCGCCGAACTGATCATGAGTGACGCCAATCGACACGGGCGGGTCGGCGTGCGCATCCACGACATTGCCCATCATGGCTGGCAGGAGGACATCGAGATCATCGTCGCCCGCGCCGGGCAGCGCCTGGCCTTCGTGACCCTGCCAAAGGTCAGTTGTGGCCAGGACGTGCGCATACAACTCGACGCCTTGCGGCGCGCGGCGGCGGCCGCCGGCCTCGAACGGCAGATCCCCGCGCACGTGCTCATCGAAACCTACGGCGCCCTGCGCGATGTCTGGGAGATCGCCGCCCTGGCCGAGGTTGAGTCGCTTGATTTCGGCCTGATGGATTTTGTCAGCGGCCACCATGGTGCCATCCCGGCGTCGGCAATGCGCAGCCCCGGACAGTTCGAGCACCCGCTGATCGTGCGCGCCAAGTGCGAAATCTCGGCGGCTGCGCTGGCTAACGGTGCCGTCCCGTCGCACAACGTGACCACCGAACTGCGCGATCTCGATTTCATCCGCAACGATGCCCGGCGGGCGCGCAACGAGTTCGGCTATCTGCGCATGTGGAGTATCCATCCCAACCAGATCCTGCCGATCGTCGAAATGATGCGCCCCGACTTCTCGGAGGTCGAAAGCGCGGTCGCGATCCTGATCGCCGCGCAAGACAGCGACTGGGGACCGATCCAGCACCAGGGCTTGCTGCACGACCGCGCTTCCTACCGCTACTACTGGGAGCTTCTCGGACGTGCCCAGGCCACCGGCATGGCGCTGCCCGGCGAGGCACAACGCCGTTTCTTTGCCTGAAACAACGCATGGACCTGTCCGCGCTGACCGCCAAGGTACTGGAGTTCCGTGATCAGAGGAACTGGGCGCAGTTCCACAGCCTGCGCAACCTGATCGTCTCGCTGAATCTCGAAGCCGGCGAACTGCTCGAGCTGACGCAATGGAAGAGCGACGCCGACATGGCTGCCCTGGTCGCCAGCGGCGACGCACATGAAGCACTGCGCGACGAATGCGCCGACGTTCTTATTTATCTGCTGCTGATCGCCGAGCAGGCAGGCATCGACCTCGAAGACGCCGCACACGCCAAACTGATCAAGAACGCGGCGAAATATCCGGTCGAAAGCAGTTACGGATCAAGCCGGAAATACCTGGCGGAGGCTGGCAAGCAGCGCTGATCGACGGGCAGCAGCTCGGCCGCAGGCAGCCACGCAGCACGCCCCGCGGTCACGACGTCTGGCTCTCGAGCGTATAGCCCGCGCCGGCGTCGAGCCCGAGCGCCGCGACCAGGCACGGCATCGCCTCCTGCAGGCTCGCCTGCAAGGTCCATGGCGGATTGAGCACGAAGACACCACTGCCGTGCATCCCGAAGCCGTCCGCAGCCGGTGTCCTGACGCGCAGCGTGACGTGCAGCCAGCTGCTCGCTGGCAGCCGTTTCAGACGTCCCGGCAGTTCGTGCGCATCGAGCCGCGTCAGCTGTGGATACCACAGCTGGTAGCTACCTCCCGGGAAACGCTGCAGGCAATCCTTGAGCGCATGCACGACCCGCTCGTAGTCGTGCTTTTCCTCGTAAGCCGGGTCGATGAGCGCCAGGGCGCGCCGCGGCGGTGGCGGCAGAACGGCTTTCAAGCCGGCAAAGCCGTCACTGTGCTCGACGATCACCCGTTTGCCCTCACCCTCGAAATGCTTGCGCAGGTGCAGAACATCACGGCTGTGCAGCTCGAAAAGGCGCAGGCGGTCCTGCGCGCGCATCGTTGCCAGGGCCAGATCGGGCGAACCCGGGTAAACCTTCAGAGTGCCGCCGGGGTTGCTCGCGCGCACCACCTCGACATACTCGGCAAGCGCCGCCGGCAGATCCTTGCGCCCCCACAAGCGACCGATTCCCTCACGGTGCTCGCCAAGCTTGGCCGCGTGCGCCGAATCCAAGGCATACGACCCTGCTCCGGCGTGCGTATCGACGTACCAGAATGCTTTGTCCTTGCGCGCCAGGTAACGCGTCAGCTGCACCAGCACCAGATGCTTGAGAACGTCTGCGTGGTTACCGGCGTGAAAGGCGTGACGATAGCTGAGCATCGGCTAATGCCCTTTGGTGCGTGCGGCAGGAAGGGCGTGCATCGACAGCAGGCGCCTACTCGGGAGCCAGGATCTTGCCGTCGGTGCTGAACTGATAGTCGCGGAAGATGTGCTCGGCGTTCAGCAGTTGGTAGCTGCCGTCCGGCAGGCGGCGGGACGTATCCTTGAGGCGATAGGTGTAATGACCGCAGGTCCAGCAATCGAAGTTGCGCATCTGCGTGCAAAGGCAGGTCTTGTCCCTGACCGATATCCGCTTGACCCCGGGATTCGCTGCCACTTCGCGATTGTAGGCGTTGATGTACGAACAATTGCCGGTACTGTCGAGAAGGTAACCGTAGGCTTCGCAATTGGGTCGGATACCGTCGCCAATCGCCGGACTGTTGCTCAGCATGCGCATTGGATAGCCGGTCGGCGAGATCTGGTTGACCTCGATCTGCTCTTCGCTGGCCTCGAAATAACGTTGCTTGACGTCCTCGGGAAGGCCGCACTCGCGTGAGACGGTAAATCGCGTCGCCACCTGCACCGCCGCCGCGCCCTGCTCGAGAAACGACACCGCATCGCTGCCGGTAAAGATGCCTCCCGCCGGAATCAGTGGAATGTCCAGCTGCTCGGCCTGCAGATGGCGATGAATCTCGGCGAAAATCGTCGCCAGATCGTACTCCGCCCAATCCATGCCGAAACCCAGGTGACCGCCGGCCAGGGGTCCTTCGACGACCACATAGTCAGGCAGACGCCCACAACGCGCCGTCTTGCGCAGAAACAACTGCAGCGCGCGCAGCGACGAGACGATGATCCCCAGCTTGGCGTCGCGGAATCGCCGATGATCCTCGATCAGCGCGAACGACCCGAGATGCAGTCCGGCGGCCAGGGTAATGCCATCGGCACCGGCATCGAGCGCGCCCTGCATGCGCACGCGCAGAGTTTCCCGCGGCGAGTTCATGGTCAGCTTTTCCATGCAATTGACGAAGATCAGGCCGTCGCCGCGCTTCGCTTCCATGGTCCTGCCGACGTGCATCCGGGTCGCCTCGGCGAGCTGATCGAGATCGAAGCGAACGACCGACTTGTCCGAATTGGCGACGTTGAATTTGTATTGCTTGAGCTTGTCCTTGACGAACTTGGCGTTGAAGCGCCGATCGGCAACGGTATTGACCATGGCATCGGAGATATGTCCAACGCCCCCCAGTCGGGCTGCTTCGAGGGCCAGTTCGGCCGTCGAAATATCGACGCCCATACCACCAATCACGATCGGCACCAGTTCCTTGTCGCCGAATTTAAGACGGAAATCATCAACGCTCTTCATGCATGTCCTTCTCGACTCGGCCAAGCGTCCTCGGCCTGCCCGACGGGTGATCACAGCAACTTCCACGAGCTGGCCATTATCGCTCATCCAACGCCTCGATGGCTTGATGGATGCAAGGAAATCGCAATCCGACACCACCCAGCGAAACGAATCGGCAAGCTGCGACCGGATACAAGCCGAAGCGAAGCGCGAGCGACCTGGCGGCGCGTGTATCATGCCCACTCCTGGAGACGTCAAGCGGAGCCTCGCCATGTCCGACTGCAGCAGCCACGAGCAAGCCCTCCCAGCCCCTGCCGACATCGGCATCGCCCGCGAGGGTGCTTTCGACGCCGCCGCCTTCGAGCGCGCCATCGCCGACCTGCTCAGTGCCTGCGGCCTGGCCGCCGCCGGTCCGCACATGGGGAAAACCCCGCAGCGCGTACGCGAACTCTGGCAGCGTCGCCTGCTCGGCGGCTACGACCTCGACCCGGCCGACGCGCTTGGCGAAGGCTTTGCCGATCCGCGTGGCGACATGGTCGTCGTGCGCGGGATCGCCGTCCATGGCGTCTGCCCGCACCATCTGGTCCCCTTCCGCGGCCTCGCCCATGTTGCCTACCTGCCCGGCGGCCGGCTGCACGGCTTTGGCCGCATTGCCCGCCTGGTCGACGCCATTGGCCACCGCTTCACCTACCAGGAATGGATGACCCGCGACATCGCCGAGGCGCTGATGCGGCACGGCCAGGCGCGCGGCGCCGCGTGCGTCGTCGAAGCCGAGCAGCTGTGCCTGTTGCTCGGCGAAGACCGCCGCGGTGACGAACGGGTGGTCACCCAGGCCTTCGTTGGCGAGTTTGAACATTTCGAGCAGGCGCGCAACGAATTCCTGCGCGCCATCGCCGGCAACCGCCGCGAGTAGGGAAACGCCGACGCCCCTTGTAGGAGCCCGATTCATCGGGCGATGTCGAGCTCGCGCGGACTCTCAGCGCTCGTAGGATTCGCTGCGCGCGGCCGCGCTCAGCGGCACCAGGAACGCGCTCGGATCAGGCAGCACCTTCTCCCGCAGCGCCGCCAGCGTGATCTCGCCGCCGTAGCTCACCGACGACTGCAGGTGGCCGCGGATGCGCTCCAGGATGCCGCTGACGCTGCCGCGGTAAGGCACCTGGATTTCCTGGCCTTCGGGCGGGGTTTCGAGCGCCGCGTCGAGCTCTTCGCTGCTGCTGTCGTAAAGCGTTTCCAGCACCGCCTCGGGCGAGGTCATGCCACGGTAAATTTTCTTCTTCAGATGGGTCGCCGGATCCTCTATCACGCGGCCCGGCGCCTCGTCGGTGCCCGACAGGGCGCTGCCGAGCATCACCGTCGACGCCCCGCAGATCAGCGCGAGAAAGATATCCTTGTCGGTTCTCACGCCGCCGTCGGCCATGATCGGGACGCTGCCACCGACGGCCAGATAGGCCTCGCGGATGGCCTGCAGCTGCGGCACGCCGGCCGCCGTTTCCAGCCGCGTGCGGCAGCCGCGGCCCGGCCCGACGCCGACCTTGACGGCATCGGCGCCGATATCGCGCAGGAAGCGCGCGCCGGCGCCGGTCGCGACGTTGCCGCAAACCAGCGGCACGCTGCCGAACTTGCCGCGCAGACCGGCCACCGCCTGCTCCATGACTACCGAGTGCCCGTGGGCGATGTCGATGAACAGCAGATCGGCGCCGGCCTCCAGCAGCGCGGCGGCCCGCTCCAGGTAATCGCCGCGCGCGCCGACCGCCGCGGCGCAGCGCAGGTGACCGGCGCTGTCCTTGCTGGCGCCGGGCTGTTCGCGCTTGAGATTGATGTCGCGGCGCGTGATCAAGCCACGGATGCGATTCGCGCCATCGACCAGCGGCAGGCGCTCGATGCGATGTTCGAACATCACCCGTTCGGCCTCGTCAGTGGAGATGTCCGGCGCGCCGGTCACCAGGCGGGACAGCGGGGTCATGAAATCGTCGACCGGTCGATCCTCGTCAGCGCCGTGCACCGGCGTGTCGCGGTTCGAGAGCAGCCCGGCGAGCAGGTTCGAGCCGCTGGCCGTCTCGATCAGGATGCCGGTGATTCCGTTCTGCCGCGCGAAACGCCTGGCCTGGCGGATAGTGGTGCCTGCCGGCAGGCACAGCGGACGAACGATCACGGCGCTCTGGCTGCGTTTCACCACGCCGACTTCGGACGCCTGGCGCTCGATGCTCATGCCACGATGCACGACCCCAATGCCGCCGTGCATGGCCATGGCCCGCGCCATGTGGGCGCCGGTCACGCTGTCCATGTTCGACGAAACGATCGGCAGATCCAGGGCCACGTCCGCGGTCAGCAGCGAGCTCACGCTGATGTTGCGGCGCGTCTGCGAATCGGACTTCTGCGGCCGGAAGAGAAAATCGTCGAAGGTCCTGCCGGTCCAGAAAGCCGCCTCGTCCGGCGCACCGGCGAAGGCGCCGTCTACGTTCTGCCACCTGCTCGTTGCCATGTATCAGCGTCCCGTTATGCTGCGGTTGGACTCGGGAATGGAGTCGATCTGGCCATCACGCTACAGAACCGCGGCCGGAGCCTGCAGCGAGAGGGGCCTCCTCGGAACTAGGATCTTCCGGGGTCGCCGCTGGCTGCCACGCCGTTGGTCCGCAGCACGTCAATGCCGAGCAGCTTGCGAAAGACGACCTCCGCCGTCAGACCGCCGACGGTAGCCACCACCGTGATCAGCGACACCAGCCGCAGGCCGGCATCGCCGGCGACCTCGATGTCGCCTGGCTGGGCCACGATGTAGAGCATGCCGGCCAATGCGCCGGCCATGAGGCCGAGCGCGACGGTGATCGCCATCGACGGCGGCACCAGTGGACCGCTGCCATAGCGGCGCTCGAACACCATGCGGATCGCGGCACCGGCCACCCCCGCCATCAGCGTCGCCGCGAACAGCATTGCCTTGGCCAGCGACGCGTCGAGACCAGGGAGCAGATGGCTACCAAAGCCCGCGGCCAGCGCTAGCACGAACAGGATCGAGGCCAACACTGCGTGCCAGACGATGGGCCCCGTTTCAACCGCGTAGCGACGCCGGCGCTGGCTCTCGAGGGCTTCCACCCAGCGCGTGGCTGCCGGCTCGCCGGGGTCGTCCGCCATGCGCGCATGCTCGTTGCCGTTGGGCAGGTCGATGCCCGGGGAGATGGTGCGCCAGACGGTCTCGGCCGCGCCCCCGGACTTCATCAGCGCCAGAACCGGCACCCGGGCGCCGATCGCGACCTGCCCGGCAATCGCAGTCGAGTTCGCACCGCCGATCAGGATCAGGCCGTCGGCGGCGGCCAGCGAGCGGTAGAACGACACCTCCCAGCGCCCGCTCGAGTCGGCGACGCGGTCGAACAGCGCTGGGTGGGTCTGCTCCTCCGGGAACGGCACGATCTGATCCGCATGCGGCTGGCGGATCACAATTGGCGGGCCCGAGTCTGAGGGCTGGGGATTCTCTGCCACGTAGGCTCTGACCACATCGGCCTCGATGAAGCGCGCGTCGTAGACGATCAGCCCGCAGCGCTTCTTCGCCAAGGCCACCCCGATCAGCCGCGCCGCCTCGCGCGACTTCGCGACATCCACCAGCGGTGAGAACGGGAACGGGTGCTTCGCGTCGTTGCGCTCCTCGCTTGCCGCACCGACGATGGCGAATCTCTGCATGGCCAACCTCCATCCGGTTTTCACAGCTCAGATTCTTAGAGTACCGTGCCGGCAGCAGATCCGTATTGCCCTCTGCTTCGACGCACCTTGCGGCACCGCGAAGCGACTCCCCTGCTCGGTTCCGGCTCGTCCAGCCCCGGTCATGGTACTGCAAAGCAGGAGTGGCACAAATTGGCCGTTACTTGCCGACCGGCCGTGGCAGGCGCGAAAGAACGGAACCGCCGCCTCGCCGAGCGCGGCCTTGGCCAGCGGCAGGCGGATCAGGCCTTGCCGTTCTTCATGTAATCTTCGTTCAGACGATTGGCCTGTCGGACGGCAGGGCGCGCTCCCAGCCGTTCGACATAGTCTTCGAATACCGGGCGCTTCTCGATCGTGCCGAACATCATGCCCCAGCCAAGCTGCGACCCGGCATACACATCGGCGGCGGTGAACTGCTCGCCACACAGGTAGGGTCCGGGCAGCAGCGCCTGCTCAAGGGCATCAAGCGTCTCGCCGTAGCTGCCGAAACCGACGAAACCGCTCTTCCCATCAGGCACTTGCCAGTCGAGTGCGCGGGCGGTCACCGCGAATTCGAGCGGTCCCGCGGCGAAAAACAGCCAGCGGAAATAGGCGGCACGCGCTGGCTCCTGCGTTGCAGGACTCAGCGCCTTCTCGGGGAAACGATCGGCGAGGTAGGCACAGATAGCTGCTGCTTCGGTGACCAGCGCGGCGCCGTGCCTGAGCGCGGGCACCTTGCCCATCGGGTTGATCGCGAGGTATTCGGCGCTCTTCATGGTCGGTCCGAATTCGAGCCAGACCGTCTCATAGGGCTGCCCGATCTCCTCCAGCATCCAGTGGGCGATGCGGCCGCGGGATTGCGGATTGGTGTAGAGAACCAGATCACTCATCTTCGCTTTTCTCCTTGGGTTGACGGCACGCGAGTTGGGCTCAGGCGTCCTTGGCAAGGCGCAGGCCCGAGAACTGCCAGCGCGCGGCCGGGGGAAAGAAGTTGCGGTAGCTCCCGCGGCTATGGCCGGCCGGCGTCGCGCTGCTGCCGCCACGCAGCACCAGCTGGCCGACCATGAACTTGCCGTTGTACTCGCTGGCCGCGCCGCACAAGGGCCGGAAGCCCGGATAGGGGTCGTAGGACGAGCGCGTCCACTGCCACTGCTCACCGATCATTTGTGTGATCGCTGACGTGCCGTACGCGGCCTCCCACTCGAACTCGGTGGGCAGGCGCGCGCCGGCCCACTCGGCGTAGGCGGCCGCCTCGTAGAAACTGAGATGGGACACCGGCGCGCGGGTGTCCAGGGACCGCACACCGCGCAGGCTGAATTCCTGCCATTCGGCAGCTGCTGCGCGCGTGTCACCGGGCGAGATCCAGTACGCAGGCGCCTGCCAACCCTGCGCCTGCACCATCGCCCAGCCATCCGAGAGCCACAGCGCCGGGCGCTGGTAGCCGCCATCGGCGACGAACAGTGCGTACTCGCCGCAAGTCACCAGGCGATCGGCAATCCGGAACGGCGGCAGCAGTACCTGATGCCGCGGCGTCTCGTTGTCGAAGGCGAAACCCTCTCCCGTATGACCGATCGGCGTAACACCGCCCGGCATCGGCAACCAGCGCATTGCGGGCAACTCTGCCGTCGGCGGCACGCTCGAAGGCCCGGCGCGCTGGTACGCCGGCAGCAGGGGGTTGCACGACAGCGCGTGCAGGATGTCGGTAAGCATCAGCTCCTGATGCTGCTGCTCGTGGTTCAGACCCAGCACCAGCAGCGGCGCGGCGCTTTCCCAGGCAGCGGCGTCGACATCGGCGATCAGCGACAGCACCGCGGCATCGACGTGCGCGCGAAAGGCATGAACTTCGCCAAGCGAAGGGCGGGTCAGCAGGCCGCGCTGTGGCCGCGGGTGGCGCGGACCCAGCGACTCGTAGTAGGAGTTGAAGAGATGCGCGAAGCGCTTGTCGAACGGCCTGTAGCCGACCACAAATGGCTGCAGGACGATGGCTTCGAAGAACCAGCTGCTATGCGCGAGATGCCACTTCGTCGGGCTGGCGTCAGGCATCGACTGGATGCACTGGTCTTCGGGTGACAGCGGTGCGGCCAGCGCCAGGCTATGCGCGCGGACTTCGCGGTAGCGCTGCGCGAGCCGCTCGCGCAGCGAATCATCGGCGAAATATGCTGCCTTTGTGGATGGCGCTGACGGGGGCATCGGGCAAGTCTCCCAAGTATGGCCACAACATGCGCAGCGCGCGTGGCCTGCTCGCATGTCGGACGTGGAGGTTCTCGATTCATTACAGCACAAAAGCGGAATCCCTGCCCCGCACGGGGTGCCGAACAACCGCCGTCACCGGTCGCCGGGCCGCCGTCCGTACGCTTTGTCGCTTCGAGCGGACATTCGGCGGCCACGGGTGACGGGCTGCTCGTCGGCCGAAGCGGCCTTTGGCGCCAGCTGACGGGGACGGCAGGTATGGATCCATTACCGGCCGTAGGAAAGGAAATCACGCCGAGCAACCCTGCCACCCGAGCGGACGGCCGGCGCCGCTGACAGAGACGGAAAAGACCAACCGTTGAACGCAGAAGCAGCATCCGCGGAAGAGCCGGGAGCAGTGGAAAAACGACAACGTTGCTGCTTCTTGCGATGGGTGACCGACAATGGTGGTCCATGCTCGGCTACCCGTGGTGGCCTCAAGGTTCAGCGCCTGATCACCGCCACCTCCGACACCTTGCGAGCGAGCCTTCAAAAAAATCGACGCGATTGCCCTGGCATTGCCACTGCGCCAGAAAAGGAGCTGTCATAATCTTGGAACTGAGCCCGGATGCGGAATGTACCCCGGGTGCATGACGGCTGCGGGTGAACCGGCAACGGTTGGCGGGACGTTAGAGAGAGAAGCGAACAGCATGGCATTCAAGAACGAGAAGATATCGGAGCAGGACCTGTTCCACACGAAACGACATAGACCCGGAAGGGGTTTAGGTCGTTTCGTGTGAAACCGGCTCCGGCGAGGCGGATGCCTCTGCCAAGCCCTTCGGGCGCCCCCACCCCTAGCCCCCCGCCCCCGAGGGCGGTGAAGTCCTGGCCGCCGGACTTGCTCGGGCACTGGCCGCGAAAAGCTGCAACCAGCCCCAAGCCATTGAGCGTATGGGCGTTTCTGACGCCATCAAGGGTGCGCTTCGCCGGGCTTCGCCCGTCCTTGACCGCGCCCTCAACGCCGGCAACACCGCTGCTCGCGTTTGCGGCGCACCTCGGCTGGCGGCGGTGGCCACCGGCCTGCTCCACACGAAACGACATAGAGCCTAAAAAATGGACACATTACAAATTCTCTTTCTGTTCTTTGCTGCTGGCGTTGTTGCTGAGCTATTTTTAGTTGTGGTCTATCGAGAATACTTCACGAAACCGAGTGATGGTGATAGGTCATTCTTTCAGATGCTTCGTACTCTCCGGGAGGGTAAGCCAATAGCTGGCTGGATATTGTCAGTTCTTCATCTGGCGCTGCTATTCGGTATCACATTGATGGTTCTTCAACGAATTATTTCATAGGGCGCCTTAAAGAAAAATGGATACGTTCGCCTTTGTAGTTACGTCAGGGCCTGCAGCGGCTACGAGCTATTACCAGATGCAACAAGCCGCGTTTTCCGGTGAGCCCATTGAGGTGGTCGGCGGAGTCGCACAATGGTATGGCGCGGTTGTTACATCGGTGATTCCACTTACGAGTAAGATCGGCGCAGGAAACGTTGCAGGAATCGGCGCAGTGACGTCATTTGTGACGTTGGTAAAAATTTCCGGGGATATCGAAGCCGAAAACCCAGTCGCGCTTGGCGACTACTTAAGTCTTAGTGGAGGACTCGTAGCTACCGGCGCAATAGTCGCTGCATTGGCTACTGGGACGGTGCCCGCAGTTGGGCTTCTCGCGGTCCTAGGGGTTGCTTCTGCCGGCGCCAGCTGGTTTGCTGATCAGGACCAAATCAAGCTGAAGGACTTGTTCGAGGATTTGGGCCGGATATCTGACCAGATTAATACATCCTTCCTTTCCTCCCAAACCGCCGCCCCCCTCCGCGTTGACCCTCTCATCCTCGACCTCGACAACGACGGCCTCGAAACCATCGGCATCAACACCAGCAACCCCATCCTCTTCGACCACAACGGCAACGGTGTCAGGACCGCCACCGGTTGGGTCAAGAGCGACGACGCCTTCCTCGTCCTCGATCGCAACGGCAACGGCAGCATCGACAACGGCCGCGAACTCTTCGGCGATAGTACCCCGC
>Ga0209570_1000234_pt1 | contig 96836 bp, 77 predicted proteins | sample EBPBio172007_DNA_FD_185861 | JGI IMG/M metagenome (GOLD analysis project Ga0209570, IMG submission 185861) | Wastewater treatment Type I Accumulibacter community from EBPR Bioreactor in Madison, WI, USA - Reactor 1_9/17/2007_ DNA (SPAdes)... | ecosystem: Engineered > Bioreactor > EBPR >... | reverse complement strand
TGGAGCCATAAAGAGTGAAGCTATGTTTTAATGCGTTCAACCAGCTTCTTTTTGTGATGCTAAATTTTAAGGTTAAATTGGGCTTTGTAATGGCACTATGTAGCTACCGAAAGTTTTATTCAACACGGGTTTTGCGTCAGGTGGGTACTATGCAAACTTGTAGTTGAGTGAATCAAATAAATTTGGCATTTGTGCATGGAAGCCCGCCCGTCGCCAAGCCCTGTTCGTTATGTGCCATATTAGACGACCAAGACAATCAAGATAGAAATAGAAAAATGAGTTACGACATTTATTTTATCAAAAGAAAAGATTTGAGCTCAAAAAATATTGAGACAATTCTCGAATCAGAGGTATCAAAAAACGACCAACATTTTGTGAGTAGACAGACAATGATTGAAATTAAAGATAAATTAATTCAACAAGGTTTGAAATTTGAAGTATTTGAAAAAACAGACGAAGATTATTTGGAACTTAACTTTCCAACTTATCAGGTTAGTATGTTTGATAGTCAGTTTGCAATATCAGTTCCATATTGGGATAGTAACAATGATGACGAAATCAACAATGAAATTAAGGTAATAACAAATACGTTTTTAGACAACGGTTTTACAGGTTACGACCCGCAGGCAGAAAAGTTTATTGTTACCAAATATGAGTTTAAGAAGAATTTTTCAAAGTCAAAAACTGTCGTGGAAAAGACATTGAAAAGTCAAACTGACAACAACTTTAATTATAAGTACATGGGAATTGGGATTGCAGTAATTGGAATAATTATTTGGAAACTACTGAAATGAATATTATGGAATGTAATAACTAAGCATTCGTCGTAGCTGAAAGCCAATCCATGAAGGCGATGGGGGACGCCCAGTCTTGAACGAAACTCGGTCGAGCCGCCAACCTAACAGTGAGCAAACGTATTCTTTCTAAGCGCATTGCACTTCCTTTTCAGGTAAAACGCATTAAAAAAGAAGCCTCAGCGAGGCTAAATCTTAGTAGAAAAAGGCAAACAAACACCTCCCCCATATTTTCTACTAAGATGTAGCTCCTCTGGAGAAATAAAGAGTGAAGCTACATTTTAATGCGTTCAACCTGCTTCTTTTTGTTATGCTCAATTTTAAGGTTAAATTGGGCTTTGTAATGGCCCTTTGGGGCGCTGTGAAGCTACCGAAGGTTTTGTTCAAAGTAAGCTTATTGATACAGCGATTTAAGAAAATTAATTAAACGATAAAATTTTTAATTACCTTTAGGCGAAGTATTGAGAGTAGTTTTTGTAATTTCATCAATTCATGTAAGTATAATGACTATACTAAAACAATTTTCATGCAACCAAATTAACCATAAACAAACTTAGAAAATGACAAAATTCGCAGTTCACAAAAAAGGTTTTTTTTACACAGACGAAGCCTGGGAAGATGTTGATACTATCGGAAGTACAGTTAAAGTGTTTGACACATTAGAGGAAGCAAAGGCTGAAAAGGTTATTCAAGACGTCATTTCAATCCAAAATTTAAAAGGTTTTAATGCGGTAGATTTCTTTTTTTATGCTGAAAATTATGATGAAAAATATGAAAAAATGAACTATTACTACAAAACTGAATTTGGGCTAGAGATTGCTGATAAGCATTATTTTGATTTTCCTATCGAAATTAACGCAAATCAAGCCCAAGAGCTTTTAAATATTTTAGAGATTTCATTTCATGAAGTAGTTGAATATGCTGATGAAATGGCACCTACACCAAAAGTTGAAAGTAATCGTAAAGATTATGGAGACGAAGAAATTAATTTCGAAGATGAGTTACAAGAATTTTAAAAAACATGAATTCAGTTATTCATTCTCAAATTTCTGTCAAAAGAAGGGGTGGAGATATTGAAGATTATCTACCAATACATGATTTTATTGACAGTACCAAAGAACTTTGCAGTGATAATCGACATAGAATTCTTCATACTATGTGGGGGATAAGACGAGTAATTATCCCTATTTTTGGGCACACAATCATCAATAGTGATAATAAAGCCATTAATGTAAAAGACCTATGTGAACAAGACCATATATTGCCCGATTATCAGAATCGGTTTATTCCGACACTTTCAGATTTTGTAAGTGCGATAGATAAATCTAAATTAAATGATTTTGATTTCGTAAAATTTGCAAAATCTTACGAAACAGACAAAGAATTATATAATTTACTTTTATCACCTTTGGCAAATACAGGAAATACGGCATCATTGTTAGTAACACATAATTCTTGGTTCATCAATGAGATTGTACCAAAAATATTGAAACGAAAAATTGAAATTAGAAATTTTGATATATCCCCAGACGACTTATTCAATAATATGAATTTCAAACTTTGGATGGATAATGGGAGTGCATATCCCGAAAGCTGTAAATTGACCGTTGGAAAAGTGGTTGGATAAAAACAGCCACGAATAACTAAGCATTCGTGGTAAATGAAAGCCAAGCTATGAACCCTCAAAAGCCTTGAAGATTGAACAAAACTTAGAAAAGTGCATACCCCTACCCCTCTTGCTTCAAAGTCATTTCGTCTGTTTCGTTGTAGGGATCGCACAACTTTTTAGCCGTAACAAGAATCAACGCTTCTACACAAACGTATTCTCTCTAAGCACATTACACTTTCTTTTCAGGTGAAACGCATCTAAAAAATAGCCTTAGCGAGGCTACATCTTAGTAGAAAAAGGCAAACAAACCCCTCCTCCATTTTTTCTACTAAGATGTAGCTCCTCTGGAGCAATAAAGAGTGAAGCTACATTTTACTGCGTTCAGCCAGCTTCTTTTTGTTATGCTAAATTTTAAGGTTAAATTGGGATTTTCATTGAAAACTCTACCTCGCATCCAGCCCTAAACAATAAACAAACAGAAATGAAATTAACAGCACTCTCATTTTTTTGTATTTTATCCGTTTTAGCTTCGTGCAATGGACAGACTTCTAATTCGAATAACCAACCTATCCTTTTTAAAAAAACCAATGTAAAGGGTGACACTATAAAAGAACTTGGAAGCAATATTATGTTAATTTACCAAGATAAGAAAAACACCTATTGGTTTGGAAGTTGGAAAACAGGAGTGTACAAATATGACGGCAAAAATTTGATAAATTATACAACAAAACACGGTTTACATAGCGATAGAATTGATGATATAAAAGAAGATAACTCAGGCAACATATATTTCGCAGGCATGAACCCAAATTCTACAATAACAAAATTTGACGGAAAATCTTTTACCAATATCATAGCAACACCAAGTAATGAATGGAAACTTGAAGCGAATGATTTATGGCTTATAAATCCTCATCAAAACAAACAAAAAGTTTACCGCTTTGATGGAAATACCTGTTATGAATTGACACTTCCAAAGCCACCTAAGCTTAACAATCCATTTGATGTTTATAGCATTTATAAAGACAGGAAAGGCAACATTTGGTTTGGGACAAATCCAGTTGGAGTATGTCGTTACGATGGCAAATTATTTGAATGGATTACAGAAGAAGATGTGACCGAATTTCGCAACGAAGGGGCAAATGGAGTGCGTTCAATTACGGAAGACAAAAATGGTGACTTTTGGTTTAATACCGAAAACCGTTATAGTGTTTACAACGCCACACCTTTAAAAAGCAATAAGTTTTATACACGACACGAAAGCATAGGCAGTTTAGATGGAAAAAATACAAGAGGTCTAAATGAGTATCTTTCAACGGTAAGAGACAACGACAATAATTTGTGGTTTGTCACTTATCGTAATGGAGTTTGGAAATATGATGGAACAAAAATTACCCACTACACCGTTCAAGACAACTCAAAAGACATTCCTTTATTCAGTATTTACAAAGACAACAATGGCGACCTTTGGCTTGGGACACACGAAAATGGTGCATATAAATTTAATGGAAAGACATTTGAAAAGTTTAAACCATAAGTATTGACCTACCATTTTATCATCGAACGTAATAATCGCCCTACATTTCAGAATGAAAGAAAATAAACCAACTGAGCGAAGAGATTTTTTAAAGAGTACCATCGCTTTGAGTGTGTCACCCATGGTTGCTCCGAAATTTATCAATAATACAGCCAGCCTAACACACGATAATGACGGTGGAAATGGATTTACTTTTTTATTTCAGGGCGATTCCATTACTGACGGCAACAGAACACGCAATAATGACTGGAATCATGTTATGGGGCATGGTTATCAATACATAATTGGCAGTAAACTATGGTACGAGTATCCCCAAAAAGGATTCCATTTTTTTAACCGTGGAATCAGTGGGAATAAAGTTGTGGACTTAGCCGCTCGATGGCAGCAAGATACGCTTGAATTGAAGCCTGACGTCTTAAGCATCTTGGTTGGTATCAATGACGTTGATGCCTTCATTAAAGGAGATGGTAATTTCTCAACAGAGAATTATGAAAAAGAGTATCGCTTATTGTTGAATCAAACTAAACAACAATTACCTAACACTGAGCTGATAGTGTGTGAGCCATTTGTTCTTCCCGTTGGCAAAGTCAAAGATAAATGGAATGACTACTTGACAGAAGTAACAAAACGGCAAAGCGTAGTGCAAAGAGTAAGCAAAGAATACAATGCTATTTTTGTTCCTTTTCAATCTGCTTTTAATAAAGCTCTGTCAAAAGCCCCCGCCGATTACTGGATTTGGGACGGTATTCACCCTATGCCTGCTGGCCATGAACTAATGGCAAGAGAATGGATGTATTGGGTAAGTAAAAAATTAAAATTCCTAAAATAAACGTCGCACAATAACTACGGTAAGGATGCATTTTTCTTATGCTTTTTACGTAATCATTGGATTTTATACAACTTAGGCTTACTATTGTAACAGTAGCGACACGTATCACCAACAGCCGTACTGACAGAAAACAATGAAAACCATCTTATTTGACTTCATCTCAAAATATATTACGCTGACAGAAGAGGAAAAGAATGCTCTCCTTGATTTGAATTTATTTCATTCAGTAAAAAAAGGGACCATTTTACTCAGTGAAGGGCAAAAATCAAAAGAGAGTTATTTTCCCTTAAAAGGCTGTATACGAACGTATTATATATTGGATGGTGAAGAAAAAACGACTGCTTTCTACACAGAAATGGAGGCATTGACTCCTCCTTGCGTCATCAGCAAAACTCCATCCGACTATTACGTAAGCTGTGTAGAAGACTGTATCCTTCTCGTTTCAAATTCTGACATGGAAGCAGAGGTAAACCGTAAATTTCCCAAGTTTGACACCATGTGTAGAATCCTCTCTGAAGAGCTGTTAGCGAAACAACGGATTGATTTTGACGTATTTAAGACTTCTTCCCCCGAACAACGGTACCTCAACTTACTCCAAAATAGACCAGACCTCATCCAACGCGTACCACAGCATCAGCTAGCGAGCTACTTAGGCATCAAACCCCAATCCTTGAGCAGATTAAGGGCAAGAATTGTAGAAAAAGATAAGGGATAGAGTTTCTTTTCTTAACTTAAGTGAACGACAGCTGGCTTTTCGCCAATCTACCTTTGCACTATCATTTAACAACTATAGTGATATGCAAAAGAAATTATTATGGATTGGCCTTGCCCTGCTGCTGATAAGCGGTTTGGAGGCGAAAGCACAAGATGCAAAAAAAGACAGTACTTATAAGCGCTGGTACATTGGCAGCACGTTGTATTTATTGGGCAATTTTACCAAAAATCACAACCCTGAGTATGTACAATTAAACGTTGGATACAGGATAACCCCCAAAGATGTTGTTTCCATTCGATTCAAAAGATCCGTTTATGACTGGCCTTTAGGTACGCCTTGGGGAAAAATATTTGATGGTACGGAAGATACCTACCCTGGACATGCACGCATACTTGCACCTACGATTGGGTACCAGCGGTTTTGGTGGAAAGGTGCTTATACTGCCGTTTATGCGTTGAATGCCTTTGAAAAATACATGGATAAGAACAACAAAAAGATTGGTAATGGCTACACGTTATATCTGGACTTCTATTTAGGTTACCAGTTTAAATTTTTTAAAGACCGCTTCTTTTTTGAACCAGCTATCGGAATTAGTTATTGGCCTCTAAGAACAAATGTTCCAGCCTCTTTTAAACCCGTAGAACAAAAGTGGCCTAATTCCTTCATTCAACCAGGATTTGATTTTGGATTTAGATTTTAGAACCACAACGTTTCCACTTTATTCCTTCACTTAAGTGAACGATTTTAGGTATAGCTCTTATCTGCCTTTGTATAATCATTCAATATCAACTATAACAGCCATGAAAAAGAAAGTTTTTGGAATTGGGTTAACCTTCATCTTCGCAATCAGTTTACAAGTAAATGCACAGTATACCAAACAAGACAGCACGTTCAAACGATGGTTTGTTGGGACTTCTTTGTTTGTGCTATTAGGCAATTTTGATAAAGAAAATCCGCCCAACTTTGCTCAACTCACTCTTGGGTATCGGATTACAGGAAGAGATGTTATTACATTTTCTCCAAAAACGTGGAAATATGCCTGGCCAAATGGTATACACCCATTTTTTAACAAAGCCTACAAAAAGCCAGAAGAAAAATTTCCAGGATTTGTCCGTGAATTTGGCGTAACAATCTCTTACACACGATTTTTATGGAAAAGTCTGTATGCCCAACTCGATGTAATGCCTACTTGGCAAATTTTTGTAAATGACAATGGAAAGAAAATTAATGATGGTTTTCAGATTTTCAATTCCTACCGTGTTGGTTATCACATCAAACTCTTTAAAGACAGATTTTTCTTACAACCGTCAATATGCGTTACCCATCGTGCTTATCATACAAAATTACCTGATGGGTTTAAACAGCAAGATGACAAATGGTCTAAATTCGTCTTTCCAGAACCAGGGCTTAATGTAGGATTTAATTTTTAATTACTAATTCATGAATGCGCTCGAAGACTCTAAAGTCAATGTAAAACTGAAGCTTGCTTCGCTATGGGCGAGTTTAATGTTTCTCTACATTTACGTTGATTATTTTTCCTTGTATATGCCCAACAAGATAAATGATATTTTAAAAGGCAAGGTATTTGTATTTGAGATTACGCAAGGATTTCTTTTGGCAACACTTACCTCAATGACAATTCCAGCGCTGATGATTTTCCTTTCTGTTACCTTCCCAGCGAAAGCAAACCGTTGGGCAAACATCATTATCGCTATCGTGTATATTCCTTATACCTTATTTAATTTGTCAGGGGAGGCTTGGCGACACATGGCGTTTGGCGCAGTTGTAGAGGTTGTTCTTCTTTGTCTCGTTATTCATTATTCATGGAAATGGCCTCGTAGCGAAGCATAAAACCCTACTCAAACCTCTCACACATTTCGTTGTTCTCCAAACCCCGAAAGTTACACCCTGGCGCGCTTTTCAAGCGTTCGTCGGGGTGTGTTGATTTTAGCTAAGTCAGTAGATACCAGTACCTATCCTATTTTTCAAAAAGTACTAGTTTGTTTTTTTGGAAAATATCATATTTAGCTATCAATGTCAAAAAACGACATTGATATGGCAATGTATTCTTGATTTAGTTGAAGTAAAGAAAAAACGTAGTAAAACTTTCCTATATTTGAATATTGACAGTCAAAGTTTACCATCAAACTTCAGTATGGTACTTGACCAATTAATAGTAAAAATTCCATCCATAAACCTCAATATGGCACATTCTAAAACATTGCTTTTATCATTATGATTATCAATGACTTTGTTTTTGGGTCAAGCACAAAAAATGAAAGACCCCGATATTTTTTTACTCCCAAGCGGCATTGACGGTTTACCGAAAGTATTTCTTTTGGGTACATTTCATTTTGAATACCCAAATTTAGATGCAAGTAAAGTAGATAAATCAAAGCAAATTGATATTTTATCTCCACAAAAACAGAAAGAATTACAAAAATTAATAGACTATATTTCATTGTTTAAGCCGAACAAAATTTGCATTGAAGCTTCTGAAAAATGGGGTGCCGTAGCAAAATATAAATTATATAAAACTGGCAAAAAAGGATTAGGAAAGGATGAAATCCAGCAAATTGCCTTTAGGCTTATGGACAGGTTTAAGCTGGATACTTTGTATTCTGTTGATGCAAGTACAATTGCAGAAGACTTAGCCGAAACAAAAGACTCAAGCGTGATTAAGCCATATATTGACGAAATATTCAAAGACTACACGTTTAGAGTAAACACAAACTATCAAAAATGGTTTGAATACGAAACTGACCAAAACACGAAAATGGAGTTATTTGATTACTTCAGGTATTACAATTCTCAAAAAAGATTTTTAAGAGATTATGGATACTATTTACTAGGAGATTTTAAAAATGGGAAGTACAATGGTGCAGATGCTTTAGCTACTTATTGGTATGACAGAAATTTACGGATTTTTAGAAATATTCAACGGATAACGACTTCTCCCAATGACAGAATTTTGGTTTTATTTGGCGCTGGCCATATTTCGATACTAGACCAACTTTTAAAGTGCACACCAGAATATAATTACATAAAATTTGACGATCTAAAAAGCAAAAATAGTCGCTAATAAGCAGCCGCCATCGTAATCACCGACACTTCTTTGGCTCCGCTTTGTAGCAAAGTCGCCACGGCCGACTCTAGGGTTGAACCCGTGGTGACAACATCGTCAATGATAGCGATTCGTTTTCCCGCCACTTCCGAAGGGCTACGCAATTCAAAGATACCTGTCACGTTTTCAAAACGTTCTAAACGGGTTTTTCTGGTTTGAGTAGCAGTAAATTGGGCTCTCGCCAAAACACTTGCCGACCACGGCACGCCTAATGTTTCAGAAAGCCCTTCCGCAAACAAATCGCTTTGGTTGTAGCCTCTTTGGGCTTTTTTACGAGGGTGAAGGGGGACAGGCAATAGCAAATCTACCTTCGTTTGGAAGTCGGCCGAGCGCAATTCGTAGCCGTACATTCGGCCCATCACCTGCCCTACTTCGGGTCTATTTTTGTACTTCAGCTGATGAAGCAACCGCTGCACTTTCCCCCCTTTTTCGAACTTCAAAAAAGTAACTACTGATGAAACAGCCACTTTTCCCGCAAATTTGTGCGCGAGTTCGGGCGTAGATTGCAGGTGTGACTGAGAGCGCGGAAGCGTCAAACGGCAAGAGGTACAGATACATTCTTCGTTTCCCACTAAAGAAGTAGCACAAGCACAGCAAGTAGTGGGATAAAACAAATCCAACAAATCGTTCCAAAAGCGAAGCAGCAAAGTCATGGTCTGAAGTCTTTTTCCTTTGACTTCAAACCATGACAAAAGTTACGTATAGCTCGCCCCGACATCCAGTCGGGACGCACACGGCCCAACGTCTCTGACGTTAAGTTATGAATGACTAAACAAAATTGGATTTAAGTAACTCTCAGGTTTACTACCTACAGCTGCTGAGTCAAGCCATGTTTCCCAATCGGCTTTTTGGTAACTATTTTTCGGCGCCATTACGTGCTGGTCTTTATCCATGTAAATCATGGTCATCACTTTACGCGGACTGTTCGAAACGTTGGCCCCCGCTCGATGAAACAACCAACCCGCGTGGTAGCTAACTTCCCCCAAATCAAACGGTGTTTCGTTAAGGTTAAATTGCGTAAGCGATTGTTGCATAAGGGCTTCACTTTCATCGCTAATTTCAAGATCACGCCCAATTTCCACCAATTGACTTTTTTCGGCAAAAGCCAACGGCCCCATTTCTAGCGGAGTCGCTTGAAGCGGAATCCAAACCGTTGTTGTTTTGGGAGACGCCAACGGCCAATAAAACTGATCAGCGTGCCAAGGCGTAATACCTCCGCTAGGTTCTTTGTAAAGTGCTTGGTCGTGGTACAGACGAACCCCCTCTACTTCCATCAAATCGGCGGCGATTTGTGCCAAACGTTTTGAAAAAACAAACTCCTTCGCAGTTTCATCTTCGCGCCACAAGTTCATGATTTGCAAAAATGCCTTCTCGTAAGTCGAGCGCTCTTCCATGGGCTTGGTGAGTTTATTTAGCTTAAATACCAAGTCCGTAATAATACCGCCGTAGTACTCAATCACCTCGGGGCTGAGTACGTTTTTTAGTTTTACATACCCATTTTCACGGTAAAAAGCCACCGCCTCGGGCGAAACAGCATAAGGAGTTGAGAGCTCTTCGATGAATGATGCTATCTGTTGCATAGTCAATTTCTTTGAGTTGTTTGATGATACAAAGTACTGAATTTGACAATTCACAAAAATTCGTTTTTTTAGCCAATTAGTATAGTATATTAACCCTTATAATTATTTATAATAGACAATAGAAGCAATATTATACATTTTATATGCGAGCTCAACTTGAACAACTAACGTTTGATCGGTCTTCTTCCTTCATGGTTAGGTCGTTTCTGCGGCCTTATTTCGATGCTCCGTGGCACTACCACCCCGAATTTGAACTTACCTACATCATCAAAGGACAGGGACAACGCTTTGTAGCCGATAGCATTGAGCCTTTTCAAGAAGGAGATTTAGTACTTTTGGGCGCTCACGTCCCACATTTTTGGCGCAGTTCCCACGAGTATTATCAAGCAGATTCCACCCTCATCGCCGAAGCCCTTGTGGTACAATTTTCACCCCAGTGGGTCACCGAATTTATCAACAAACTTCCTGATTTCCATGCCATAAGTACACTTCTAAGGCAGTCAGAAAGTGGGCTTGTCGTGGAGTCGGTATCCCCCGAGCTCCATCACCAACTTTTGCAACTTCCTACCTTGAGCGAAGGGTTTCGGTTGGTATCTTTGCTCGAAATCTTGTTGCAGCTTGCGTCACACTCTTCTCTGCGTCCCTTGGCAAGTCAGACCTACCAAGTCACCATCGACGATTCTGAAACCGAACGGATGAAACGAATTTTAGAGTTTACCTTGGCGCACTTTCACGAAGAAATATCGCTCGAAACCATCGCCGATGTCGCCCATTTGACGGTGCCTGCTTTTTGTCGTTACTTCAAAAAACGGACAAAAAAAACGTACGTCGAATACCTCAATCACCTCAAAATCAACCAAGCTTGCCAGCTTTTAACCGACACCGAACTGAGCATCGCACAAGTGGGTTTTGAGTGCGGCTTTCATAATCTTTCCAATTTTCATCAAACCTTCAAACGACAAATGGGGCTATCTCCTTTGGCTTTTCGAAAAAAAGGGTTGCTGCGTTCATCGGAGCATATTTCTACAATCATCTAATTTTCAACACATTAATCACAAACAGGTAGTTTTTCTCGGTAAACTTCTTTTTTGGCTAAGTCCATAAAGCCATGAATCATTTCTCCTTGCTCATACGATTTGCTTCTCTCCTATTGATAGTATATTTGACATACGGTTGTATTGATACCTATTCACCACCCGAAATCAACCAAGCGAATAATTACCTCGTTGTGGAAAGTCGGCTTACGGTCTCGCCAACGGGTGTCATTGAAATAAAACTTAGCCGTACCCAAAAAGTCAAACAAGCAGCCCCTACTTTGTACGAACAGCGTGCGGAAGTGCAGATAGAGAGCGACCAAGGGCGTAGTTTTAAATTTGCCGAAACTCAGCCAGGGACTTATACCGCAAAGGCATTTACCTACGTTGCCAATGAGAAATTTCGCCTTCGAATCAAAACGACGGGGGGCAAAGAATACCTTTCTTCGTACGTTCCCGTTATCAACACCCCCGCGATTGACAGCGTTACGTATCGCCTCAATCCTGATCGTACAAGTGTGCAGGTGTTTGTCAATTCGCACGACCCGTTAAACAAAACGCGTTTTTATCGGTGGAATTTTGAAGAAACGTGGGAGTACCAAGCGCCTTTATACTCAGGCTATGAGATTGTGGGAGGGCGTGTACTACCGCGCCGCGAAGACATCAATACGTGTTGGGGAACCCAAAAATCAGCCCAAATTACCCTTGCCAACACCCTACGCCTCAGTCAAGATGTCGTTCAAGATGTACCGATTACCACCGTTCAAGCGATTAGCGGCAAACTTGCCAGAAGATACAGCATTTTGGTCAATCAATACGGTCTGGCACGGGAAGAGTTCGAATACTGGTCTTCGTTGTCCAAAAGCACCGAAATCACGGGGAGTTTGTTTGATGCGCAACCCTCCCAAGTAACGGGCAACTTAACCTGCCTTAGTCACCCCAACGAACTTGTGTTTGGCTTTTTTAGCTGTTCTCTACCGACGCAAAAACGGTTATTTATTACAGAATACTTGGGCAGGTTTACGATTCAAGACCAGCTTTGTGTCCCACTCGACACCTTATCCACCCCTGAAGTGATTCGACAATCGGCCAACAATTCATTTTTGGTGCTTATCGAATATCCCGTACCTGGCTCGCCGATTCCTTTTTACACCATCGGCAGCATTCCTTGCAGCGACTGCCGCACCCAAGGCGGTACCAATAAGCGGCCTGCGTATTGGTAGAAGATGTTTGAGAACTTAACGAACAAGCAAAATCTCACTTGGATTTTTCCCAAACTCCTTTTTAAAAGCATATGAGAAATGGGACAAGTCTTCAAAACCGACTTCTAAATACACATCACTCGGTTTTTGGTGTTGGGTACTAATTTGAAAAAAAGCTTCTTCTAACCGTTTCTTTTTGAGCCAAGTACCAGGAGTCATGCCAAATATTTTCAAGAAATCACGCTTAAAAGAAGACACGCTTCGCCCTGTCATAAAGGCAAAGCGTTCCAAGCTCACATTGAATCGAAAATTTCGATTCATAAAGTTTTCAAGATCTATTTTTTGCGGTACACTAAAGTTAAAAAAAACATTTGCCAACGTAGGTTCAGAGGTAAGAATGATAAGAAGTAATTCTTCTCGCTTAATATCGGCAAAAGTTGCATCCAGTTCCTGTCCATTCGAATAGTAAGGTTCAAGCGACTGTATATAGCTTCCCATCAACTTGCTTTCATTTAAAAATAAAAAGGCATCGGGAGTTTCTGAAGACGTTATTTTATAGGGATGTCGTTCAAAAAATTGTTTCAAAAACGGCTCATCAAGGGTAATGATTATTTTTTTAAACTGCTCTTCTTCCTTGTACTTCGTGTAACGAATAAAATGATTTTTTCGGGCAATGTAATAATCTCCTGACTGCACCCAATATTGTTTATTGCCATCATACGCTTTCATGGAGCCTTTCAGCAGATACATAAAATAATGATGCTGGATAAACTGTTCTGGTGATATTTCGGGCCCCAAATGACAGGAATGGATGCTATTTATTTCCACTTTGCTTGATTTACTTTAAACTATCGACACTCGCCAGTACAGCTTCTTCTTTGTTTCGAGGATGCCAATCTAGCATTTCAATTGCTTTTCGATTTGACATCTGAATGTAAAAATCATCCGCGGTTGGCTTCATCTCACCTATCTTGGCTGCCTTTTGTGGACGCTCTTGTTTAATAAGCTGTGCTACATCATAAAAACTCATCACCTCCTGAGAAGTTGCTAAAAAACGATGACCATTAGCTTCAGGATGTAGCATTGCTTTAATGTGAATTGCCGCTACGTCCCGAACGTCAACTACTCCAAATGTAAATGCTGGGCTTTCCTTCACATTACCATCAACAATCGTTTTTATAACTCCTTCCAACGACGCGGAAGTAATCGTTCCTAACATCGGCCCAAAGATAGCTACTGGATTAATCACTGTAAACTCCAATCCTTTACCTTCCGTTTTAACAAACTCCCATGCAACTTTTTCCGCAACGGTTTTTGATTTAATATAGGCCATAATAGGCGCATTTTCATCTGTCCAGTCAGCTTCGGTAAATACATGGCCTTTCTTTTTTATACTGTAGCCAATCGCCGCAAACGAAGAAGTAAGCACAACTCGCTTCACTCCCGCTGCTTTCGCGGCTTTCAGTACTCTCAACGCCCCGTCACGTGCTGGGATAATAAGTTCATTTTCATCTTTGGGCTCCCCCAGTGGAAAAGGCGAAGCTACGTGTAAAACATAATCACAACCTTCAACAGCTTTATGCCAGCCCCAATCGCTAGTTAGATCGGCTTCGGAAAAGCTTAGATGTTCAAAATTAGTAATTCCCCCCTCTGCTAAAGCGTCTAAAATTTCATTTTTTCGATCTAAAGTACGCAGAGTTGTTTTTACGTTATACCCTTGTTGTAATAATTGTAAAACGGTATGAATACCCACAAATCCAGTACCACCAGTTACTAATACGGTTTTCATTTTATTTTGATTTAGTGACGGGGCAAAGTTCCACAATCAAACCGCAATTCATTTTGTTGTGGCGTCCAATTTTACTTTGTTGTGAAGTTCAGAATATTATTTAAAAGCTAAATGCAAGAAGAGAATTGTCTTAAAATAAAAAAAGCGTCAAATTTGCTGATTATCAACAAATTTGACGCTTTAGAGTGGGCCCAGCAGGGCTCGAACCTGCGACCACCTGATTATGAGTCAGATGCTCTAACCGACTGAGCTATGGGCCCCAAAAACGCTTTTTATCGCGCTTTGTGGGTGCAAAAGTAGAAAATGAACTTTACATTCGCAAGTAGGTTGAACGCATTAAAATAAAAAGCTACTACTTATTGCTCCAGAGGAGCTACATCTCAGTAGCAAAAATAAATTAGGGAATCCACAAAGCCCCATTGGAGCGACCAGCGCTCGATGTCACCCTGATGGGGCTTTGTGGAAGTGTTTATTCGCCTTTTGCTACTAAGATTTCACCTCGCTGAGGCTTCTTTGTTTTAATGCGTCTGACCTGCCCCGTAAGCAGTCACGATTTTTCCTTCACCGAAGTTCTAATGAACGACCGCTTTCAGCTCTATTTCGTGTTTGCCTGGGCCTAATTGTAAGGCTTTAAAAACCGAGGCTACTTGTCGACCATTTACTGTCATCTTATCTTCTGGGTTTATTTTTAACTCTACCTCCGCCGACATATTCGCAGGGATGTCAAACGTGAATTTTTTCACGGTTTCGCTCATTTTTTTGTAACTCGCCGCCACTGTCCCCATCATAAACGGCACTTTTATTTCGGTCGAAGTCAGTTTGCCTAGCTGTGGTTTGATAGATACTACGCTTCCTCCCGCCGTTTTGGGTTGAATCCCCCACAACTGACGCGGAATGATGTTGGCAGGCACCGCTCCCCACGCGTGGTTCCAGTCGGAGTTGGGTTTGTATTTCATGTCCCACGCTTCAAGTGTTATGGTAGCGCCGATACGAATCATGTTGTACCAGCTTCGGTCGCTTTGGTCGGTCAACAGCTCAAGCGCGTAGTCTTGCGCCCCTGCCTCGTAGAGGGCTTCCATCAAATACTGCGCCCCGTACACACTGCACGCCATTCCGCGCGATTTGATAAACTGAGCCACCGATTTTTTATACGTATCGGGCGTCACCCCAAAAGCCAAGGCTGTCATATTGGCGTGTACTGAGCTGTGCTCCGTCCCTTCTCCGTCAACGTAGCAGCCCTTGGTTTTGTCAAACAGCTTTTCATTGATGGCCGCCCTAACTTTTGCCGCCCGCAATTGGAAGTCAAGCTCGTCGCCCGTTTTTCCCAGAATTTTGGCAAATTCGGCCATGATTACCATGTTTTTGTAGTAAAAGCTGTTAATCATAGTATTGATAGGTCGAAAAACAAACCCATCACGCTCTCCTTCTGCCGTTGCCAGTTTCCAACCCGTGTCTTTTTGCGCGGGAGGCCAGTCGGTGATGTCACTCAGCTTTTCCTTGGGGTCGGTAAAACCCAGTTTTTTCATAAACTCAGGCGTGTTTTTGGGCGACTGTGAACTTATGAGGCCATCCTCACGGTCGAGTTCCATGAGCGTTTTGTACTTCAGCGGTTCGTAGTATTTTTCAATCAACTCGGTATTTCCTGTGTATTGATAATCGGCATAAAACATCATCGCGACGTGCAGCTGCCATTCGGTAGGCCAAGTAGGATGCTGCATAAAATACTCAATCGTGCGCCGAGCAATCGCGTACTCACGGTCGGTAGTGTAGTGGCTCAACTGGTTCAAATACGCATCGGCTTCGTACGGAATCCGCTCGCGCTCACCGTCCACGTACAAACCTGCAAACGTTGTGGCTTTGATCGAATATTTACACATATCCCATATCTTATTGAGAATCGAATCCGAACTGTTAAAATAGCTTTGATTCTCTTCCCAATAACTGTGGTATACTACCTGAGTGAGGTCATTGCTTTGCAAAGGCTGCGTCGCGTTTTCAATTTCACAGTAACGAAACGGCATCAACACGGGGAAAGAATCAGGCAGCGCTACCGCTCTAGGTCCCGTATTTCGTTGATCGGGTTTTATCCGAAGGGTATATTTTCTTTGATTGGGAGAAACGCCCAACCGCACCTCTTGGTACCGAATCGTCCCCGTAGGCTTTCGGTTAATTGCCCCATTTTCAAGCTGTTCCCCCAAATGAATAATCAACGTATCGGGTTTAGTTGGGGTGTAATTGAGTTCCAGATTAGCAAAAGCATCTTTCCCAAAATCAACGAAATATGCGTTGGAGGCTTTTTTGCGCAATAAACGGGGTTTTACCCGTTCTACCTGAAAGTAATTTCCCGTTGTCAACTCGTTGTCTGGCTTTCCCATGCGAAACTGTTGAACGGACGAATAGGAACTTACCTGCCCCGAAGCTCCCCAAACTCGAACTTTCCAATAGTAAGTTTTACCTGCTTGAAGGGCGGTTCCCTGGTACGGAATACTGGCGGAGGTAGTCGAAGTCACGCGGCCGCTATCCCATGCGTCGCCTTCATTGGCCGCTATTTTGGCCGAGGATGTAGCCACTATCACTTGATACCCTGTTTGAAATACCGCCGACTGCGGCACCAACCAGCCAAATTCGGGTTGAAAGTCTTTGATAAGCACTTGGGCAGGGTCACGAATATATTCGATGGTAAGCCCCGTCGGCGCCGACATAACTTGCTGACTACGGGTATTTTTTGCAGGGCTATTTTGGGAGAAAACGGGTGCGATTCCCGCCAAAAAGCACACGAAAAGGGTTATTTTTTTCATACAATCGGTCTTTACTATCTGAATAAAAAGGCAAAAAATGGGTTTTATACCTGCTGCTTGGCCTCAGGGCTTCTTAAACCTACCCTACTCTGGCTATGTCGACGAGTATCTCAGGTTTTGAGAAACCTGAGGCACAGAGGAGAAATAGGAGGGACAATGGCACGCATGCCGAGAACTGCTGGTTTTGAGAAACCAGCAACACAGAACTTACGAGTATCTCAGGTCTTGAGAAACCTGAGGCACGGAGGAGAAATAGGAGGGACAATGGCACGCATGCCGAGAACTGCTGGTTTTGAGAAACCAGCAACACAGAGATTACGAGTATCTCAGGTTTTGAGAAACCTGAGGCACAGAGAAGAAACAAGTACAAACGATAGAGTTCTTGGTAAATTTCCTTAGTTTAGCGCCCCATTAAACCTATGATTAGTAAGACGTATGGCAAAAAAACTTCCCTCAGCGTATGCGCATCCTTACGCTATTGATTCTCGCTTTAAAAAATCTGCTGCTTATTTTTCAATGGAATTTGCCATTGATCAAGCGCTCAAGACCTACTCGGGTGGATTAGGCTTTTTGGCAGGTTCGCACATGAAAAGTGCGCACGATTTGCGTCAAAACCTCATCGGCATCGGGATGTTGTGGAAATTTGGTTACTACGACCAAATGCGCAATTCTGACAACAGCATGATGCCCCAATTTCGGGAAAAAATGTACAGTTTTCTGAAAGATACGGGGATTCGTTTCCAAATCACCATCGCAAATAAACCCGTTTGGGTGGCGGGGTATTTTCTTGACCCAACCATTTTTGGAACCGTTCCGATGTTTTTCCTCACGACTGATACCGACGGCAACGACACTTGGGCTCGCCAAATTTCGTACCGTTTGTACGACTCCGACCCAGCCCTTAAAGTAATGCAATGTATGGTACTCGGTATTGGTGGAGCAAAATTTTTGGATGAGCTCGGCTACGACCCCGACATTTACCACCTCAACGAAGCCCACGCGGTTTCGTCAGTCTTTTATATGTACCAAAAATTAGGTACAAAAGAAGCCGTCAAAAAGAAGTTTGTCTTTACAACCCACACCCCCGAAGAAGCGGGAAATGAAAAACATGACATTCATTTCTTAAACGACCTCGGCTTTTTTGCGGGCCTAAAACTGAACGACGTTCGTACCATTACGGGCATTGCTGACAACGTTTTTAATCATTCATTGGCCGCGCTTCGTTTGAGTCACCAGGCCAATGCCGTTTCAAAACTTCACGGTGAAGTGTCGCGGCAAATGTGGGGATGGGCCAGCGATATTTGTGACATTACGCACGTTACCAACTCGCAGCACAAAGCCTCTTGGGCAGATGCCGAGCTAGAAAAAGCCCGCGAAAAAGGTGATATTAAAGCCATCGAAAAACGAAAGAAGGTACTGAAAGGTCAGTTGTTTAAAACGGTTGCCGACCAAGCGGGAAAACTTTTTGACCCAAATGTGCTTACGATAGTTTGGGCCAGACGCTTTGCAGGGTATAAACGCCCCGACTTACTTACCCGCGACCGCGAGCGCTTTGACCGAATGATGAAAAATAAAGATTTCCCGATTCAGTTTATTTGGGCGGGGAAACCTTATCCAAAGGATGAAGGCGCCATTCAAACGTTCAACCATTTGTATTATTTGAGCCACCTTTATCCCAACATGGCGGTTTTGACGGGCTACGAATTGGCTTTATCAAAGCAACTCAAAGAAGGATCGGATGTGTGGCTCAATACGCCCATCGTCACTCGCGAAGCGTCTGGGACAAGCGGGATGACTGCCGCAATGAATGCTAGTCTCAATTTTTCTACCTACGACGGCTGGGTGTGTGAATTTTCTCGCCACGGCGAGAACTCGTTCATCGTTCCTGTAGCTTCTGACGCCAATCGCGATGCGGAGGATATTTCAAACATGCTTGATATGCTCGAAAACGAGATTTTACCGCTTTATTACAAGCGTCCCAAAGACTGGTACAAAACAGTTCTGACAAGCATGAATGAGGTAGGTGGATTTTTCAACTCCGACCGCATGGCGGCTGAATATTACGAAAAAGTATACAAGTAATTTCGCCCTTCACGAATATCCTCAAACCCATCTCACCTCGAATATCCTCGGTGGGATGGGTTCTTTTTTAGGCACTTCTTTTGCGGTAATTAAGCACGGCCAATGCATTGAATACCAAAGCAAAAGCAATCATTGCCAAAAACTCGGGCACCAAATCAGTGAATGCGCTTCCTTTAATATAAATCGCTCGAATGATTTTGATGAAGTAAGCAGGTGGATTGATACGAGTCAGCCATTGAGCCCATTCGGGCATACTTTCGATGGGTGTGTAAAGCCCTCCCAACAAAATAAAGACCATCATGCAGAAAAAAGCAAACAAGGTGGCTTGTTGTTGGGTATCGGCAAACGTGCTTATGAGCAACCCAATGCCTAAGACTCCAAACAAATACACCGCCGAAAACGCATAAATGGTAAAAAACGAGCCTACGGGCAAAAAACGAAAGATGACAAACGTGACAATCATCCCCAACGTAATGGAGACCATCCCCAGCACCCAAAATGGAATTAATTTCCCCAAAATAAACTCATGCTTTTTGATGGGTGTCACGTTGATTTGTTCGATGGTTCCCACTTCTTTTTCGGCGACAATATTCAAGGCGGTCAAAAATGCCCCTACCATGGTCACTAAAATGGCCAAAATACCTGGCACCATAAACAAGTGATAATCAAAGTGAGGGTTGTACCAATTGGCCGACGTAATTTCGATTTGTGGTAGTTCGTTAAACTTCGGCATCAGCATCCACTCCTCCCGAATTTCTCGGTTAAAGTCACCAATCATCTGTCCCGCATAGGCCGTTCCGAGCCCTGCCCTTACACCGTTGACTGCATCGGCGGCTAAGTGAAGCTGGGCTTTATTGTACTTGATAATATCTCGCTCAAAATGAGCAGGTATGGTCAAAATCAAATCCGTTTTTCCTTCTCCAACGGTCTTGGTCGCTTGGGTGTATGACTGGGTGTATTCTACGAGTTGAAAATACCCCGAAGCCGTCATTTTGTTAATCAATTTAGCCGAATACGTCGAATGGTCTTGGTCAACGACGGAAATGGAAATGTGTTTGATTTCGTAATCGGCCGCCAGCGGAATGACAATCAATTGCAGGATGGGCATAATCAGAATCATCCGTAAAATGGTAGGATTCCGAAAGATTTGCCGAAACTCTTTTTGCAATAAAAAAACTAGATTTCGCATTTGTTCTTTCTATTTTGATGTTTACGCCAAACGAATTTTGAACTTACGAATGGCCACGGTCAAGTAAATAACCGTCATCACGACCAAAATCAGGGTTTGCTTGGCTACGTACGAAAACCCAAGCCCCTTCACCATGATGGCTCGCACGATGCTGTAATACCATTTGGTAGGCACAATATTGCTCACGATTTGCAAAGGTAACGGCATGTTTTCGATGGGAAACATAAAACCGCTAAACACCAACGCAGGCATCAAAAAACCTACCAGCGACAAAAACATGGCCGTCTGCTGGGAGTCTACTACCGCCGAAACGAGCAATCCCAACGAAAGAGTCGTGAGGATGAACAACAAGCTCTCAGCCAACAACAGCGGTAAACTACCGCGAATGGGCATATCGAGCAGATAAACCGCCAAGAGGAGAATGATGATAACGTCAATAAAACACAGAAATAGGTACGGCACGGCTTTACTCAATACCACCAACAACGGTCGCATGGGCGACACGAGCAAAATCTCCATGGTTCCTGTTTCTTTCTCTTTTACAATCGAAACGGAGGTCATCATCGCCCCCAACAGCATAAGAATCAGGGTCATCACGCCTGGCACGAAGTTGTAGGAGCTTTTGAGCTGAGGATTGTACAACATCCGCGTTTCGGTTTCGATGGTGTAGGGTAATTTCTTTTGCTCGGTCAACTCATTTTGATAGTCTCGAAAAATGCTAGAGGCATAATTGATGACAATATTTGAGGTGTTGGGGTCGGACGCGTCGCCGATAAAACGCACTTGCACTTGGTTGGTGTGCAGTAAATCGTCCTGAAAATGTTGAGGAAAAATGATGACCAATCTAGCCTCTCCGCGCCGAAAAACGCGCTCAATTTGGGCTTCGGACGTCAGGCGTTCTTTGACACTAAAATACTGACTTTGGTCGATACGGTCAATGAGTAAACGCGAGGCGTCGTCGTTGGAATAATCGAGAATAGCGACGTTGGAATTTTTAACTTCGCTCGACAACGCAAAGCCAAACAAAATCATCATCACGACGGGCAACCCCAACAAAATGACCAAGCTGCGCGTGTCCCGCAGAACGTGCCAAAACTCTTTTCGAATAAATGCTACAAATGTTTTCATGATTTTATTCTCCTCTTTTTGCCCCACGGGCCAATTGTAAAAACACTTCGTCCATGGTATTCACGTTAAATTGTCGTTTGAGCCCAGAAGGTGTATCCAACGCCGCAATGGTTCCGTCGACCATGATAGACACGCGGTCGCAATACTCAGCCTCGTCCATGTAGTGAGTGGTCACAAAAACCGTAATTCCTTCGTGGGCGGCTTCGTAAATCATGTCCCAAAATTGGCGACGTGTAATGGGGTCAACTCCCCCCGTAGGTTCATCCAAAAACACCACTTTGGGACGGTGAAGAATGGCCACCGAAAACGATATTTTTTGCTTCCAGCCCAACGGCAATGAACCCACCAACTTGTCGGCTTCGTGGTTAAGTCCAAGGCGCTCAATCAAAACATCTGTTTTTTCGCGAAGTTCTTTGCGCGTCAATCCGTAAATTCCTCCAAAAAACTGAATGTTTTCGCGTACGGTGAGGTTTTCGTAAAGCGAAAACTTTTGGCTCATGTACCCGATATGTTTTTTGATTTCTTCGTTTTGCTTGTACACGTCATACCCCGCCACGCTCGCCTGTCCAGAAGTAGGTTCCAACAATCCGCACAAAATCCGCATGGCGGTGGTTTTGCCTGCGCCGTTTGCGCCCAAAAACCCGAAGATTTCTCCCTCTTGCACATCAAAGGTAATGGCATTAACAGCCACAAAATCACCAAATTTTCGGGTGAGGCCCTGCGTATGAATCACTGATTTTGCCATCGTCTTACTGGTTTTCGAGCATCAATTTGATAAACGTATCTTCTATGGTTGGGGCTACCTTTTTCACCTTAATTCCCGTGTGCCCCTTCGTTTCCAGAAAGTTTTTCAGGTAACTTTCTCCGCTCATTTGGGGAGGCAGCGTCACGTGTTGCACTTCGCCAAACGCAAAAGCACTCACTATTTCGGTGTTCGTCCGCAGGTCTTTCATCAGCCCGTAGCGGTTGTCGGCATCCACGGCGTACAAGTTTTGAGCATGACGTTCGATGATTTGTTCGAGCGTATCCAATTCCAAAATTTTTCCTTTCTGAATCAACGCAATGCGGTCACAACGGCTGGCCTCGTCCATGTAGGGAGTCGAAACAACAATCGTAATACCCTTTGCTTTCAATCGGTCGAGCATATCCCAAAACTCCTTGCGGGAAACGGGGTCAACTCCCGTCGTGGGTTCATCCAAAAAAAGCACTTTCGGTTCGTGAATAAGCGCACAGCAGAGCGCCAATTTTTGTTTCATCCCCCCCGAAAGCTTGCCTGCTAAACGGTGTTTGAAGGGCTCAATTTGAACGTAAATCTCTTCAATCAAATAGTAGTTTTTTTCTACCGTAGTATTAAAAACGGTGGCAAAAAAGTTAAGATTTTCCTCGATACTCAAGTCTTGGTACAACGAAAACTTCCCAGGCATATACCCCACCAGCTTACGAATTTCCCACAGGTCTTTTACCACATCCAACCCCGCCACTTCGGCCTTGCCCGCGTCGGGCACCAAGAGCGTTGTCAGAATCCGAAAAAGGGACGTTTTCCCTGCGCCATCGGGCCCAATAAGCCCAAACAACTCCCCCGATTTTACTTCAAAACTGACGTTATCGAGGGCCACAACTTGGCCTTTTTCGTAGGTTTTTGTAATATTTTCTACTCGTACGGTTGACATAGGTCGTTATAGTTTTACTTCGCCGTACATTCCAATTTTAAGGTAACCGTCGTTTTTGACCTTGATTTTGGTCGCATACACCAAGTTGGCGCGTTCGTCCTTCGTTTGAATTGTTTTTGGAGTAAACTCCGCTTTGTTCGAAACCCACGTCACAATGCCCATTATTTCTTTGTAGCTGTCTTTGCCATTGTCCACAAACACCTTAACAGGCTGATTCAACTTCACTTTTCCCAACTGATCGCCTGTGATGTAGGCCCGCAGCGTCAGCGACGAAAGGTCAGCAATTTTATACAATGCCTTCCCAACAGCCGTCATTTCGTTGGTCGCTGCGTATTTGACCAACACCGTTCCGTCGATTGGATTGGCGATGGAACACCGTTGAAGCTGATCGTCAAACTGAGCAATACGCTCTTCCAACGGTTTACGCTCGCTCAACACTCCACGATTTTGAATCGACACTTGTTGTTGTTGCGATTTTATCTGTTGCTGCACCACTGCGACTTGGCCTTCGGCGGTATCTATTTGTTTTTTGAGCACCGAGATTTGGCCTTCCACGTCATCGAGCTGTTTGGTAGGCACCGCTTCGGCTTTCACTAGATTTTCGAGCCGTTTACGCTCCCGTTCCAACAGGCGCAACTGCTCCTTTTGAGTCGCAATTTGGCGCTGTTGCGTTGCTAGTTGTTCTTTTAAAATCTGAACTTGGGGCGAAGCGTCGTTGGTTTTTTGGTTCAGCGCCTCCATGCTTGCTTGCACTTGGGCTTTTTGGAGCGACACATTTTTACAGTCAACGCTTCCCACCACTTGCCCCGCTTTGAGCGACGCCCCTTCTTCCACGTTCAACTGTAAAATTTTCCCCATCGACTCCGACGAAATCACTACTTCATCGGCCTCAAATACACCACTGGCATCGAAGGCTTGGTCATTGTTTTGGCACGATGATAAGCTCAACATTGACATAAAAAGCAAAGCCCCCGTGCCTACATTGCGGGCTTTTTTGGTAGCTGTTGGTTGCGAAATAGTATTCATAATTGCAGATTTCCTTAAGTTTTTGATACGTTTTCGGGGCCTAATTTCCCGCCGATAAACGAAGGTTATTTTGTGCTTGAAGAAGTTGAATTTCGTGTAAAATCAGGTTTTGACGAGCGGTATCTTCGTTGTCCAACTCCGTCAAATAGTCACTTGCCGTAATAATCCCGTTTTCGAGTTGAGATTCTGATGATTTACGAATGGTTTCTCGAATGGCAATAAGTTTTTGGTCGCTTTCTACCAACGCCTGCAATCGGCTAATTTCCTGACGCTGAGAGGCCATACGCACCTGTGTTCCTAAAACAAATTGCTCTTTTTGACGCTCAATACGCTGTTGGTTTACCCGTAGCTGCTGAAGTTCGATGGACTGGCTATTGGTATACAAATGCGACAACGGAATCTGGAGTTGCACCCCGCCAATAAAATAGGTTTTAAACTGCGTTGAAAGAAAATTAAGGCCTGGACGACCGTATCCACCTGTAGCAAAAGCTGATAATTTGGGCAAATTTTTAGCTTTTACGAGGCCTTCACTCACCGAAATGGTTTGCTTTTGCGCGTCAAACCATTTGAGTTCTGGTCGGTTCAACTCGCTATTTGTTATACCAAGGTTGGTCGGAAGCTGCAACGAAATGTTTGTTGTAATAGCCGTTCCTGTCAGCAGCGAAAGGGCTTCCAATGACGACTCTCGACGTTTTTGGGTTTCTAATACCATTTGTTCTACTTCGAGCAAGCGGGCTTCCAACGCCAACGTATTGGCCCTAATCGCTATCCCGTTTTGAACCGACGCTTGGGTTTTGGCCAATTTAGCCCGCAGTTCTTTGCTCAAAATATCAAAATTTTTGAGCTGACGTTCGGCAAACAATACCCCAAAAAACAACCCACTAATTTGCTCACGCAGCTGGTACAAGTCTACCACTACCTTCTGCTGGTCAGCCTGTTGGCTGGCCAAAGCCACGGCTTTTTGTTTTTGCGTAGTACCTCCATCCCAAATCGACTGCGTAACATCCAACGTAAGTTTGTATTGGTCTTTTGGGGGTGGAGTTATTTCAAAATTGGGAAGTTTGATGGGAACACTCGTCACGTCTGACTGCCAAGTAGCTTGTCCATTTAATCGGGATTGGGGCATAAAATTTCGGTTCAGCAACTTCAGTTGTAAGTCCGTTGCCTCTTGTATCAAACGAGTTTGACCCGCCTGCGGGCTATGGGTTTCGGCTTGGCGATAACATTCATCCAAGCTCAATGTCTGTTGAGCTTGCACAGTTGATAGCCCACACAACCACATACCCACCAATAACAATTTACGTTTCATAACCTTACAGTTTAACTATTTGGTTAAATTATGGATAAAAAAATAGCAATTCACAAATCAGTAGCCCCAAAGGACAATTGGCTGCTACCTTTGAGCAGCCAAAAATCAAAACGTTGGACACACTAAGGCGTCAAAATAAGCCTTATGTATAACTTCAGTTCTTCAATTCGTTGTTCCATCAGTGCATCAAATGCCTTATGATCAGCATCAAACGCATTGAGAAGAATAGGGCGTGCCAAAAAGGGAAATACACACATCCCCATCAGTGACATTATAAACTGAACGGGGTTTATCGATCTTACCTTTCCTTTTTGTAATTCCACAAAATAATTCAAGGCGAGTTTTTGCATTAAACCCACGGGCATTTTTTTGATAAAATCACCCTTTTCTTTACTGTTGACTGTGTTCAGGACAAACAAAGGGATGTATGGATTTTGGCGCAATAAATTGATATACCCTTCAATCAACAACCCGATTTTCTCGATAAATGACACTTCTAAATCAAATATTCCATCGGCTTTTGGAAAAAAAGCACCAATTTTCAAATCAAAAACGTGTTCAAACAATTTGTCTTTGGAACGAAAATAATAATGTAATAACGCTTTATTTATTCCCGCTTCATCAGCAATATCTTGCATTCGAGAACCGTCGTACCCATCACGCAAAAAGATACTTTCAGCGGCTTTTAGAATTTTTTCTTCCGTGGTAATTTCTACTTCTGGCATGTTGTCTACAAAGTTTAACCATTTGGTTAAATTCTCTACAAAAGTGAAAGTTGCGAATGGATAATCCAAATTTTTAGGCAACTTTTTTCTGTTCAAAGGTCAGCATCAACCCCACAATGATGAGTAATAAACCGATACCTCCCATCAAATAATGCAGAAAAAAAACGTGTTGGACCATGATAACTTGGATTACAATCCATCCTAACAGAACACTTCCTTGTAGCATAATCCATTGAGGATATAATCGAAAACGAAGAAATACAGCTACCAACACCGCCACACTCAAAAGCCCGTTGGCGATAAAAAGTACCAAACCTGGAATGAAGAAATTTTGAAATGGTGAATGGTCTAAATAGCTCAAAGGGAGTTGCATTTTCCCGCCAGTTGGGTCAGACATCATCAAAAAACCACCCACCAACGCATTGATGCCATTAAACAGTAAAAAGAGGATGGCTACGATTTTGAACAACTTTTTCATTTTAGAACACTTCCTGTATTTCAGGCAATTACACAACAAAAGAGCACGGTTTTTATGACCGTGCCCACATTTTCTATTGACCTTTATCAGGAATCCAGTCTCCTAGTTATTGCATCAATCGCACCGATTCGGCAATTTTTTTATAATCAGGTTTTCGGCGAAAAAACACAAAGCCGTTTTCTTCTTTCAACAATTCTAAATTGGGGTTAGTACGGTACTGGCCAGCCCGATCGATGCGTGCAATCAAGTAGGTAGGTTTATCAACAGGCCCGTTGAGCAGCCATTCTTCATCGCTGGCTTCGGGACGTACTCCCATCGTTTTTTTGAAGTAAAAAAACTGAGCATAACTCCGATTCCCAATAGGCCACACGTACACATCTTGTCCACGCTTTGCTTCATAAAAATCAATGACGGTTCGTTGGGTGTATCCTTCAATTTTTGGTACGACATTAGACGTATAAAAAAACATGAGCAAAGCCGTACTGAAGAACAAAACCCGAATCGCTAACTGTTTTTCGCGCTTCCAACGTAACATCGCAAAGCAAATAGCCACAAAATAAAGTACTCCCCAAAGCCATTCATTACCAGCCCATTCTACGGGTGCTTGAAGGTTTGCCACCACAAAATCATCTTGAATGTAAGGGAGAAATATCTCAGGGTTCATTCCAATCAACGGCACTAACGTGAGTACTAACGAAAGGGTAAACCCGATGATTAACACTAAGATAGTCATCCAGCGAGGCCACACGAGTTCGCCTTTTAACCACTGATACAACCAAAGTGCGGCGAGGTACGAAAGTGGGAAGTAAGCCATTGAACTGTAATGAACTATTTTGGTTTTAACGATTGAAAACACAATCATTACCACCCAAAACAAGCACAACATCGGCATTGAAAATGAAGGTAGAGGAAGTTGCATAGTTGCAGCTACGTTGGGTTTCCACTTGGCGACCAACGGTTTGAAGGCAACCGCGACGTACTTCAACCCAATGGCCGAAATAGGAAAACACCCAATCAGCACGACCACAAAATGATAATAGAAGGGTTGTCCGTGATCGGCCTCGGAAGTAGCTCCCAACCGATACAGGTAGTGTAAAAACGCCAAAAACGTAGCCCACCCACTTTCAAGAATGATGGCAAGCATCCAGCCGAGGGTAAAAACACCCGCTGTGATACAATAAATGAGTATGTTTTTCCACGTAAGCGTTGAATTGTTTTCAGATTCAGAGCTATTTTTCGTTTGTCGCTCAATCAACCACATCGCCATCAGCACCAATGTAGGTACTCCTACCCCCACAGGCCCTTTGGTCCAAACGGCCAGTCCCGCAAAGACTCCCGCCCATACAAAACTCCTTCCCGTATTTTTAGGATTGGGGTAAGCCAAATGAACCACGCTCAAAAACATAAAATAATTGAACAAAGGGTCAATGATGCCCGATTTAAAGTACAAATGAGGCGTAACAGAGCCTAAATAAACGAAGGCCCACAAAAAACCAAAGCGAGCATCCTGCAAACGTTTTCCTAAAAAGTAAAATGTCAGAAGAGTAATCACTCCCATCACGGCGTTGGGGAAGCGAGCGGCAAACTCATTGATACCAAACACTTTCATCGACAAGGCTTGCAACCAGAAGAACAACGGTGGTTTTTCCCAAAACGGCTGAAAATCAACTTGTACGCGCAAGTAATTTCCCGAAACAAGCATTTCTCTTGCCGATTCGGCAAAATTGATTTCGTCCCAATCAAACAAATGAGTTTGCCCCAAATACGGCACAAAAAACGCCACGGCAAGCAAGGCAATTACCCACGGATTTTCAAGTTTTATTGTTTTCATTCCTTTTATGCTTCTTTAAATTTTAGTGCCAATAGCCATGCCGTAAGGGTTCCCAACAGAGAACCAACGTACACGTCTACCATAAAATGTTGAAGTAAATACATCCGTGAAAAACCCACGATACAAGCGACCATCAGGCAAGCCCATTTCAGCCAAGGGTTAGGTGTCCACAACGCCAATAACGCAAACAACGCAAAAGCCGACGTAGTATGCCCCGACGGGAAACTATTCCAATGGCTCAACTCCACCCCAGGCACCGTATGCAACGATGACATCATCCTTGCGAAATACTCCGCAGGACGCGGTTCTTTGGGAAAACCAACATTCTTAATCAGTTGGGCGAGAATTCCAGAAGCTGCATACGCTCCCAAAACGAGGTAGCCCTTCTTTCGAGCCCGAAACCACAGCCCCACTCCTACTCCCACACAAAATACACCATCGCCGAGATGCGTGATGTATTTAAAAAAAGTATCCGCCCAAGTACTATAGTGACGATTGATTTCTAGGGATATAATTCCTTGTCGATAAAGAATCTGGCAAACCCCAAAGCCCACCAACAACGCCCCGTACGTGAGAGTAAAAGGCCAGTTTGTTCGAAGCAGTCGAATAAAGTTCATGGCGCAAAGATAGAGGTCCAGAAAATATTTTCCCCATCTTTACGTTGTCAAAGGGTTCAGAAACTTCTCGTTTTTATGAAAAAAATCGTCAGTATTGCTTTATTGTGCTCTGTTTTAGTCCACCTCTCCGCTTCGGCGCAGAAAATGCTCCAAGAGGTGATTATCGACTACGTCAACTTGGTTCCACCCAACGTTGTCAATAAAGTTTTGGCCAAAAACACCCCAATAAAAGTATCCCTTTTGAAAGGAACACAAACCTCGTTTTATCGAATCAGTGTGTTTCAACCCGAAAAAGTCAATACTTCCTCACGTTTGTACGAGTCGCTTCGATTGGTCAATCCCGATACACTCACCCAAAAAGGGTATTCTTTCGACAAACACCTTTTGGCTTCCAACTCCAACTTTAAGGTAGCCGTGGGAGTATTTACCGACGCCAAATCCGCCCAAGAATTTATTGATGGCAAACCTGCTTCGGCTTGTTTTCAACTAGATAGTACACAGAGTAGCGTAGGCATTTTGGAAGGCTGCCGTGGCGAAGAAATATACGTGGCCGTTAGGCCGATTGGAAAGCGAAAACTTGGTTCGATTAAAGTGGAGGTGGTCTCACTCGCCGATGTGATTGAAGACCCTATCAACGACCGTTTTCCTTTTTCGCTTCAAAATGAGTTAAACGGCGAAGTTGCTTACGAAGTAAGCGGCGACCGTCTCAATTGGCAAGCGTTCTTTTTGCCCTCTAAAAAACGGGCTGAATTTAAACTCGCTGATACCCAAGTTTATATGAGAGTCAGCACCTTAGACAAAGTAACCGAAGAGTATAAAATTGATTCGGGTAAAAAGTACCGACTTTTCTGGAATAAGGATAAAAACCGCGTAGACGTCAGTGAGATTCCAAGCAAAAAATAGCAAATTCAAATTATTTCTCAAATGAACAGCTTCCCGAAAGTGTCAGAACTTTCGGGAAGTTTTTGTTTAAGGAAACCGCAGCACGACCAATGCTCCTTTGCCGCCAATCGCCCAGCACGTATTTCCAACGCACGCCATAGCATGTAAACCTGTAGGAGCGTTCTGTAAAGGCTCCCACGTTTGTCCATTATCTTTAGACAAGCTCGTGCCTGCGGGGCCTACTGCCACCAAGTAGCCATTTTTCAATTTCCGTACGGCTTCTTTTAAACCAGCAGGCTGCGTAGCCGTTGCCTTCTGCCACGATTTACCGCCGTCTTTGGTCACTATCACATTGTCAAACGCCTCCTTATCTGCTTTGTAGTTTCCACCAACTGCTATTCCATTTTTAGCATTCCAAAAGCACAATCCAAAAATCCCAGAAGAAGCATTAGCCACCATCGAGGTAGTTACCACTTTCCATGATTCTCCCCGATTGGACGAATAAAATACGCGCGCCAATTCACTTCCGCCCGTCCCTATCCAAACGTTACTTTTTCCTTGCAAGACCATTGTTGAATTGCTCGCAGCAAAAGCGGCTTCGTTTGGTTTATTATCGGGCAATTGAGCAGGTGATAAGCGTTGCCACGTTTGTCCTCCGTCGCTGGTTTTAAGTAAATATATTTTTTGGTTAATGGGGTCGCCAAAAATCAATCCGTTTTTGGCATCCCAAAAAGAAATTCCGTCCAAGAAAACACCTTTTTCCGTCGTTTGCCATACTTCTTTCCAGTTTTTACCTCCGTCGCTCGTTCTAAAAATTCGTGCTTGGCCGTCCTCGGCAAGCCCCGCACTGACAGCAACCGCTGTTTGGGCATCAATGCCATGAATCCCACGAAAGTCTAATTTTTCGGCTCCAGGTACGCGTAATACCTCCCACGAAGCGCCACCATCGACGGTATGGAGTACGGTTCCCTTCGAACCACCCGCCCATACGACCCGCTCATTGACCGCTGATAGTGAGCGAAAACTAGCGTCAGTACCGCTGCTTTGGAGCGTCCACTGCGCATAACTCCAACAAAATGAAAGGCATAGTAGAAAAAAGGGGGCGAAAAATTTCATGGTAGTTTTATATTTGCCCTAAAGATAGCTAAAACATTCTTTGACTTTTCACGTTTTTGCTTCATCAACTCCCCAAAATACTATGCGCAAAACGGCTCTCAAACCCATCTCGTACGTGGCCATTACGCTACTGCTGACTTTTTCTTCTTGTAGTTTATTCAAAGAGGTAGCCTCTGGCGATGCTTTAGTGAATGAGTTTATCAAAGTAAACATGGACTACTGGTATTATTGGAATGACAAGATACCGACGACCATCGACAAAAAACTCGCCCCTACCGACTACTTCAATGCCATGTTGTACACCTACGATAAACAAGCCCGACCCGACGGCGACCGTTTCTCGCGTTTCCTAGACAACGCCGAAACAACCGAGGCTTCATTGTCAGGAGAAAGTAAAACGACTGGGGCTCGTCTGAGTTTGTACAACATCAACAATACCATTTCTGCCTTGGTTTTGTACGTCATACCAGGCTCTCCCGCTGCTCAGGGTGGTATCAAACGGGGCGATATTATAGCTAAAATGAGCGTTGATGGACAGGCGATTACGGTCGATAACTATTCCAATTTACTTACGGTTGGTACTAATTACGTATTTACGCTGGGTCGATACGAAAATTCAACCATTGTTAGCACTGACCAAACCAAGACCGTTGTGGCGCAGTCGCTGCAAGAAGACCCCATGCCGCTAGATACTATTTATACGAAGGGAAACAAGAAAATCGGATACTTGGTCTACCACCGTTTTTACTCCAAACCCAACAACAGCGACCAAGCTATCTACGACCAAAAAATGGCGCAAATATTTGGCAAGTTTAAAGCAGCAGGTGTCAATGAATTTATGTTGGATTTACGCTACAACGGCGGAGGATACATTTCTACGGCGGTTACTTTGGGAAGTTTTATTGCCAAAGGTGCCAACGACAAAGTATTGATGACCCGCGACGAATACAACAAAAACGTCACACCTGACTTACAAAAGCAGTACGGGGCTAATTACGGATTGCGCAATTTTGAAAACCGACCTGAAAACATTGGTGGTAATCTTAGTCGCGTGTACGTGCTGACTAGTAACCGTACGGCCTCTGCCAGCGAGATGGTCATCAATGGCCTCAAGCCGTTTATGGACGTGGTCTTGATTGGTGACGTAACAGTTGGAAAAAACGTAGGTTCGACCGTCATCAAAGATACTAAAAAGCGTTTTGTGCAAGGAATAATGCCGATTATTCTCAAAACCTACAATTCGGCAGGACAATCAGACTATACGGCAGGTTTCACCCCAATAGTTACCGTAAAAGAAGGTCTTTCGCAACCATTTTATCCGTTTGGGGATTTGAGAGACCCGCTATTGTCGGAAGCCTATTATCAAATTACAGGAACACGCAATGCACGCCGAGGGATAAGTGAACCTGAGCCACTGGACAAATACAAACTCCAACCTCAAGGCTCTGAAACAGAAATGTTTGTAGAAAATCTTCAGAAATAACCCACTCCACCTAATCGTGGGGCTAGATGCTCTCATCTAGCAAATAGGTTTCTCAAAACCTCGGCTTGACATTCGGTTTTGAGAAACCTCTTGTATGGGTTAGGAGTAACTCACTCCACCCAATCGTGGGGCTAGATGCTCTTACCTAGCAAAAAAAGTTTCTCAAAACCCTGCCATAGCATTCGGTTTTGAGAAACCTCTTGTGTGGGTTAGGAGTAACCCACACCACCTAATCGTGGGGCTAGATGCTCTCATCTAGCAAAAAAGGTTTCTCAAAACCCTGCCATAGCATTCGGTTTTGAGAAACCTCTCGTGTGGGTCAGGAGTAACCCACACCACTCTAAATCACATTTATCCCCTTACTCCGCTTTCAATTGCGTTAATTTCACTCTTGTTGGGTTGGGGTTTTGTACGTCTGTTTCTACCAAACCATCCCGCAAGCGGATGATACGGTGCGCGTACTTGGCAATATCATCTTCGTGTGTTACCACGACTATCGTATTTCCTTTGGAATGAAGCTGGTCAAACAAATCCATGATTTCGTATGAGGTACGCGTATCAAGGTTCCCCGTTGGCTCATCGGCCAACAAGATACTTGGACTATTTACCAGCGCTCTCGCTACCGCAACCCGCTGACGCTGTCCACCCGATAATTCATTGGGGCGGTGCCCTGCTCTCTGTTCTAACCCCACATTTTTGAGGGCTGTCATGGCGAGTTCAGTCCGTTCAGATTTGTTATACCCTGCATAAATCAACGGAAGAGCTACATTTTCAAGGGAAGTCATCCGAGGTAACAGGTTGAATGTTTGAAATACAAACCCGATTTCTTTATTCCGCACCTCAGCCAATTCATTTTCGGTCATATCGCTGACATCTTTGCTATTTAAGACGTACTTTCCCGAAGTGGGCGAATCCAAACATCCGATAATGTTCATCAGCGTAGATTTCCCCGACCCCGACGGGCCCATAAAAGCGACATATTCGCCCTTATTGACCGAAATAGTCACATCTTTTAGGGCATCGATGATTTCGGTCCCCATAATGTAGCGTTTAGCAATGTGCGACGTTTCAATAATTTTCATGACTGCCTGAGTGTAAAATATATGTTTCGATTCTACCGATTTAGGTTTGTGATGTTACTTCGTTTTACCCACCTTTTTCAAAATAGCCAGCACTTCTTTGCTATCCCCGTCATTTTTCATTACTCGTTTCAAAAACTCCTGAAATTCCGCTTGTAAGAGGGTTTGGTCAAACACTTTCAAGTCGTTGGTAAAGAGAACAAACTCCGTTCGGTGGCCTTTTTTATCCGTGGCGTAAAGCGCATAGTTTAAAACAAAAGCCGTTGATCCTCCTTTGGCACCAAAGTGCGTAAAGTATTTTTTGTTCTCGGGGTTCAGACGCATAGGCCACTCCATCAAATCGTCCAACACTGCTTGCGTAGGAACATCAAAATAGGTGCGGCTGCTTATTTTTTGCATCAAACTACCATACTCTCGCACCGTAGAAGCAGGAAGTCGATTTGACCACACTTTCTGAACTGGCAATGGAATATTAGCAAGTTTGAAATTCGCTTTGGCCGAGGTATCTATCTTCAACAGCTCAAAATACTTGTTGGCACGTTGAAGATAAAGCGACATCGGCATATTCTTCATGCCTGATTCCGAATGCTCGTCAGAGCACACATACAACGCCGAAACAAACGGATATACTGGCTGGTGTTTTGTCAATCCTAATTTTGGCAAATTGGCATTGATGTTGTTCAACCCCAATTTCCACATCAAATATTCGGTATTAGCATTGCTACTAAACTGCATCATTCCTTTGGCAACTTCTAGCAACGGTACCGAATTGTTTTGGAGTTTTTTTGCTGCCTTCAGCTCAGCCAACCATTGAGGATGTGCTCCGCCGTCGGTTTCTGGAATATAAAATCTAGCTAACTCTCCGACGGGTATCGCTTCTTGAGGGCTGATTTTACCCAATGCTACTTGCTGAGCAAACTCGATTGCAATGACCACTTTCACCGTACTGGCCAATGGCATAAGACTATCTGCTCGGTGCGCTACTTCAACCTTGCCGTCATGGGCATAGTAAATGGCACATTTTTGTGGGTTTTTCGCTAGATACTCAGCTACGAAATCGGTTTCGTAGCGCAAATATTTAAAATAAAAATACCCAAACACGCAACTAAACAACAGGGCTAATATGCCAAAAGCAGTGGCAACAACTTTCCACATATTTTGTGGTTTTTATAAATTAACGAAAGTTTCAAAGCAGGTAAATCTGATTAGTAAAGGTACGTTTTTACTTGAAACTTTCCCGTTCTTTTTCGATGAGTGCGCGTTGGGCTTGATAGGTTTTCAAAAAAGCTTGATAATCGGTAACGGTTGTCATACCTGCCAGGTCTTGAAGAGCTTCTTCGGCAAAATCGGTCAGGTATAATTTTAAGCATTGAAGAACATACAACTTCTGTATGTCGGGAGCATTTCGACGAAACCGTAAGGCACTGAGTAGAAAATCGTACGCGACTTTGTGATTATTGTTTTTATTGAAAAAATCGGTCGCCGCCGCCAAAATCCCTCCATCAAAAGGGTGTTGTTGTACCGCCTTCCAATAATCTGCAGACGTTTTTAAGTTAGATAGATTTACAAAGCTTGGACGAGCCTCTTTGATGAGCCAATAATCTAACGTCTGCCGTGCCAACGCCACTTTTTGGGAAGTATCCGCCACTGTCTCGGACGCCAAAATATCAAAAGCCATTATTTTATTGCGGGGATATTCGGCATACGCCTGAGCCATTTGGAGTTCGTGGTAAAAATTACCGTTATTGCCCGTATTCACCAGCTTTTTAAACAAAAGTGCTTGGGTGGTATCTTTGGTAAACTGACTGACATTATATAGATAAGCAAAATTATTGACGCTCAACGCTGAGTCTTTGGGTAGAGCGAGCCCAACCGAGACCGCTTCCGTTGGGGCATTTATCAATTGCGCCACCGCCAATCGGTTTGCTTCATGCGAAAGGTCTTGGGTTTTGCTGTCTAGTAAATTGGTTTCCTCCACGTCTTTTTTTGTCAATCCTAACGAAGCCAATGACCCTTTGCCCGATGGGATTGTCAATGCTTTTGCCCAAAAAGCCAATAAATTACTTTCGGCAACGGCTTTATTCTTGGCATTTTGGCGAGCAAGTTCAAAGTAATAATAAGATGAGTCGGCAATGGCTGTACGTCCGTATAAATAGCCTAAGTTGTTTTGAATTTCACCGCTTTGGGGGAAGGTTTTTAATCCTTTACGTAAGTTAAAAATCGCGTCAAAAAACAGATTTTCGTTTAAGAGTGTATGCCCTAATCCTACGTACGCTTGTGGCGTCGGATCTTTTTGAAGTGCTTGCTGAAAAAATATCCCCGCCGACGTTTCATCTCCTTGCCGTAGTGCCAGTGATGCCAAAGAAAAGGCCGATTTATGATTCTGAAAATCAATATCCAACGCTCGTTGATAATACCCATTGGCCACCGTCCATTCACGAGTAACGGTATGCAAATCTCCCAAACTATTGTAATAACCCGCCTGTGCTTGGTCGATGGTGTAGAAGCGGTTGAACGCTAAAAGGGCAATCCACGCCATACCCCCAATCAACCACGCCTGCGACTGCAAAAATCGCATGGGTTTGTACACTACTTTATACACTGCCTTTCCTTGCTTAAACAACGGCCAAAAGTTGAGGCCTACGTAAGCGACAAATAGTGTACCGATGCACAATTGGCTATATACTACGGCATCTTCAAAAACCTCGATAAAGGAGTTATTGTGCGTAAAAAGCACAAAAGCCATCACCGACGTCGTTACTAGCCCTAGACCAACGTATAGCCACGCCCCAATTTCTCGAAAAGCCAAAAAGGCTTCGGTACGTTTGGCAAAGCTCCAAATTCCTACAACCACACTGACTACATACAAGACAAATGGACTGATGTACCAAAAGGCAGCGTCGCTTTGTCGGGTCACTTTGAGGTACAACAGGTAAAGGCTGAAAATGTAGAGGATGGATAAAAACAAGAAATTGAGTAAGCTATTTTTTCCAAATCCCGTACGAGGATTAGTCACAACGTACACAAACCCCGCAATGATTTCGATAGACAACCAGCCGATAAACCCAACGCTCAACATCACCATCGGCAATAAACTATACGTGGTAGACGTAAGCGCTAGTACAGGCGCTTTGGCACCCACAATCAGCAGGGCTACCAGTGCCAACACCACGCCCGTAAAAATAAATATACGCTGTACCATCGGCATCTCTTCCCGGAACGCGTGGAGGTAATAGCTTACCAAGCCAAGTACCGCCGTTACGATACCAAAAGCGGTGGTGTTGTCGGTGCCAAACAATTGTAATACTTCCAAATGCGTAAGCGACAACAGGGCAATCACCAGCATCATAGCTCCTACGTACCATCGGCGAGACAGTGCCGAAATTGCCGCAAGGAGCAAAACAAACCCCGCCAGCACTCCGCCTAAATACCCCCAACCAAGCCATTGAGGCGTGTCGATTTGCACTGGTACAAATTGCTCTTTTAGCAAATACGATTTCCCTAATAAAACGATGGAAGAAGCTTCCCGTTGAGCGCTATCCACCGACGCCTGACTGCTAATTTGAAGACTATCAAGCTTTACGGGAACTTCATCGAGTTCGCTCAACACTTTCCATTCAATAGAGTTTTCGATGCCTCGATAATGGAAAAACAGCAAGAAAAGCAAGCTAAACGTTAATAACCCTAGAGAAGTAAGGTACAAAAACCGCTCGGGGCGGCTCCATTTTTGCCAAAAAAGAAGAGATGTCATTGATTACGATACGTTGTCAACCTTCCAGAATCTGTTTTGGGAAGGGTTTCGGGACGCGATTCTTTCGGCCCTAAATTTCTAAACGAATTAAAACTACGAGTGAATAAATAACTGGCCCCGTACGAAACCGCATTGGGAGTGCCCGTAGAGGCTAAGTATTGATTTTGAACGTTGCGGTTGTACATTCGTAAACGCTGGCTTCCGTCGTCGTTGAGCCAATATTCTAGCGTCCAATCCAATAACAAACTTGTAGCATCGTATTGGTTCTGCCCGTACGACAAGCGGCCGTCGCGGGTGATGCGGAAACGGTCATTGAGAAAACGGTATGAGAATCGCAACTGCAAGTTATTGAGGGCATTAATGGTCGGGTCGTTCAAATTAAAGTTTAAGCCCGACACTCCCAATTCTAAGTTCTCATTCAACGACGACCCCCATTTGTTAATTTGGCTCGTTACCATCTCACCAATGCTATTCCCAACCCCCGTCGCCGATTGCGCCAAGAAGTTGTTTTGATCCGAGAAAAGTTGACCAAACAACAACATACTACTCACCTGCTGCGACAACGATTGTTCGTCGCGTTTGAGGCGTTCTTCCAGCGCGGTCACGATATACGAGTAGGCAGCAGGATATTCCTTAAACTTTAAACCGTAGGTTACTTGCGGCAGGAGCATCCGCTCACTTAGGCCAATGGTCACTTCCACAGGGTAGCGACGCGACATCAGCCCGTCGTTGTTAGAGGTACTGGTCGTCGTTGTGGTTGCCGAAAGTACGGGTGCCAACGAAACATTAGACAAATAGCTCGCCTTCACGTCTAAAGTAGCACCGTAGGGGTCGCCTGTCCACGAAATTCGACTTCCTTTTTGAATCTGAAATTTCTTGTTAATGACGTTTTTCAACGTAAACAAGTAGTCTCCATTTTGAATTTCGTACGAGCCTGCCATATCAAACACGTCACGGGTATCAATTTTGAGGTTAATCAACCCACGACCGTATGCTTTGATGGCATCCCCTCCCTGACGGTCAAACTGGATTTCACAATAGGCATCAGGGGTCATATTGAGGCGAAAATCCATCTTGATGTTGCTCTCTTGAGCGGGGATGATTTTATCTTCTTTGGCCACTTGAGTCGTAGTATCTACCACTGGCGACACAAACTGTACAAAATCTTCTGACGCCACTTCTGCCGCCCCGTCCAACGGAATGTAGATTTTAGTACCACGGTTGCTGGTCAAATCGGCACTGATATTCAGGTTGTTGATGGGGCCAAAAATTTCCATGGAACCCGTCGCGTAGGCATTTCCGTAAAACAGTTCGTTATCGCGGATGGTGGTATTCAAAATGCGGAAGTTCCGCATTTCGGCATCAAAACCTAGTGAAAACTTACTAAAACCATCGTGATAAACACCTCCGCGCAAATTGGCTACGTTTCCTTCGGGGTCGGTTAGACGAAGGTTTTTTACGCGAATATCACTTTCTCCAAAATACACTTTATCTTCAAACGAAAGCACCGCTTTCAGATAGTCAAACGTCAATCGCCCTTTTTTCACGTCCACCGTACCGTCCAACACGGGAGAAAGTGCCGCCCCTTTTACTGATACCTTGCCCACTGCTTTACCACTCATGTTTGAGATCAATCCACGCGCAAAAGGTTCAATGAGATTCAAATCCATTTCATTAAACTCGGCCGTTAAATCCAGCTCATTGTCGGTGCGATCAGGGGTATAAGTTCCCGTCACGATAAACTCTCGTTTGTCGTTCTTATCCAAATGAATGTCTACGTGCAAATGTTGATCAACAGGATCCCACTCCCCTTCCCCAAGGAGGTTACCCATCAAGAAATTGTTGTACGTAAGTTTCTGAATGTTTAATTGGCTATCAAAAATTAACGTTCGGTACACGTCCCTCATGGTCAAGCTTCCATTGGCTACTCCCCCGAGGTTTACATTTAAGACGGGGTTGAGAGTGCCCAACTCAAAATTTCGCGTTTCAAAAGCAAGCTCTTCCAACGAATCCGTTGAAACTTTACCATTAAGCGAGAGCAATTGATCTTTTTTAGAGGCTTTCAAATTGACATTACTCAATACCACATCCGACCCATTGATGGTAATCAAGTTGTTGGCATCCAAATTCCAATCTTCTTCTAGCAGGCGAAGTTTTGATTTTTTGAATTGTAAATACATGTAATCTCCCACAAACCGAAGCTCACCGTTGAGCGTAGCGCGGTTAGGAAGTTTTTGTTGACGCAGGTTACTACGGAAAGCTATGTGGTCTTCATTCCACGCCGCTTCGATTTGCATGTTTTCCGTAGGGGCAATTCCCACCAACTTCTGTTGTTCGGAACGAATAATAGCCGAGGCAAGTACTTGGGGAGTATTGGTAAACTTGGACGTATTCAAATCGAGTTCGGAACGATAAAAGGTATTGTTCCCAATCTTTAACGTATCGAACTCGCCCGTCATCGAAAATATCGAGGTATTATCAACCGTAAACGTTCCCTCTACGTGCGCCCCATTTGACACATGACCTGCAGGGTACAAAAATGCCAACAAAGCGTCCATTTTCTTAAACCGAAGATCATACGCCAGCGTGTACCGCGCTCCTACTGGTTTGAGACGCTTAGCGTCATAATAAGTGGTTTGGGCGGCTTCGTCCCCCAAAAAATACATCTGGTATTCGTCAAATAAACGCGCTAAATCGACCACCGCTTTGGTCGGTTCATATTGACCGTTGGCTCTAAAGTTAAAAAACTCCGAACGAATCGATAAATCCCGCATTCCAGCTAATAAACGTGAGTCGACGAGCAAGGTGTCAACCACTATATTGCGTTTTTTATAAGTTGCGTAGTTATTCAAGAATTTGGCTTTCCCCACGATTTCGTCCATGGTATTTCCTTCCAAATCGACGTTTAACTCCGTGTGAATCATCAAGGAGTCTTTCATAAATTTAAGGGCGCGCAAATCAGCCCTCTGCACAAAACCTTCTGCGTGGTACGAGTATTTATCTTTGTTAAAATTGAACGTCCCATCCACATCCGCAATCAAGTTGGTGTCACGTACAATCACCGACCCCTTAAATAACTTATTCTGCAAGGTTCCATTCAAATACACATTTTTGTAGGCATAGCCGTTGTAGGTAAACTTAGGCAATTTACCGTCCAGACGCAGGGCTGCATTTTTAACCGAAAACCCTTTGCCGCTGATTTTCCCGTCAAGGTCAAGCAAGGCCAATGACTCATCTTCCACCAATTTTCCCAAATCAAAATCCTGCGTCTTCATGTCAGCGACGTAGGTAGGCACATGAGCGGCAAGGTTCATCTCCAACTCTCGCACGTTGATTTGCCCCAGCGCAGTTTTGAAGTCACCATTCATTTTAAAACGGTCAATCGTACCCTTGTATTTGCCCGAGAAATCGACCACACCAAATTTCTTTGCTAGGTCATTAAACGATTTTTCGGGATAATATTGGTACAAATCAGCTGCATCGACGCGAGTGTCTACCATATCAAAATCTAACAGCGACGTTTCGAACTCCGTCACCCCCTTAAAACCGATACTTCCGCGCAGACGGCTATTTTTACCAAAACGTAAATCGGTATTTGTTAACTTAAAATGATCGACGGTCCCGACAAAATCTCCGTGGACTTTCCATGTTTCATTGAGGGTAAACAAATAATCGGCAAACCAACCCAAATCTTCTGAACGTACCTTGGAACTATCAATGTGGGCACGCATCAGCACCTTGGCGTTAAAATCACCAAAGGCGGAAGGTTGATCATAATTGAACGAAATGTAATTTTTGACAATCGAATTGCCGATGGGAGCATACAAATCGGCTAGTTCCAACTTGGTTCGACAATACATCACGTTCGAATTTAAACCCTTGACGGTCAAGTTCGTTCGCTTATCGAAGGTATGTAAATTACGGACTTTGAGCGCAATCGTATCGCCCAGGATCATGAAGTTTTTAGCTTCTCCGTTAATTCCCTTCAGGGTGAAGTGGTTATAGTCAAACGCCTTCCCTACCATTCGTTGTTCGCGAGGGTCGTCAAACCGAAAAGTACCTTCAATAAGGTGAACTTGCTTGATGTAAAATGGGACGTTTTGGTCTTTATTTCCAGGAGGCGAGTCAGGGCTGGCGGTAAGCTGTTCGATGCGAGCAATAAACTCATCCAAATTCAAATCTCCCGTTTTTGGGTTCTTTACCAACCATACCGACGGGCGGTAAAGGGTGGCTTCATCGAGCCATGTCCCAAAAGTCTTTTTATCTTTGCCCATCGCCAGCTCCCAAAAGTCGTGATTGACATCCAACCGTTCGACCTGAATCATGGGTCGATTCTTTCGGTCGCGAATCTCAACTTTTTCGAGTGAAATGGCGTTGAACCATTTGATACTTACCCTGCCTACGGAGGTAGGGTGCTGAAGTTCTTTAGAAAGTTTTTGGGTTACATAACCGACTAAAGAGGTCTGTATCAATGGGAACTGAATACATAGACTTATCATCTCTGCCAACAGTACGACTGTGACAAAGAGGATAAAGAGTGTATTCGAGATGTACCAAATGATACGTTTCATGGGCTGGGGGACTGCTCAACAATTAACGCAATTTTTCAACAAATGTCAACTATTTTAGCCATCGAATCTTCGTGTGATGAAACTTCCGCGGCCGTAATCTCTAACGGCAAAATCTGTTCCAACATTGTAGCGACACAAGTGATTCACCAAAAATACGGTGGAGTTGTTCCTGAATTAGCCTCACGAGCACATCAGCAACACATTGTTCCTGTGGTCGAAAAGGCGCTTCTGGATGCAAAAGTAAGTAAAAAAGACCTGAATGCCATCGCTTTTACACGCGGACCTGGCCTTTTGGGTGCATTATTAGTAGGAGCATCGTTTGCCAAAGCTCTTGCACTTGGCCTCCAAGTCCCTCTTATTGAAGTGCATCACATGCAAGCGCATGTATTGGCTCACTTTATTGAAGAACCAGCCCCCTCTTTTCCATTTTTGTGTCTGACTGTCAGCGGCGGACATACCCAAATTGTACTCGTACGGAGCGCGCTTGACATGGAAATTGTGGGAGAAACTCAAGATGATGCCGTAGGTGAAGCTTTTGACAAAACAGCCAAACTTCTCAACCTACCTTACCCAGGTGGTCCGTTGGTCGATAAATACGCCCAGCAGGGAAATCCGCTTGCTTTTTCGTTTCCCGTAGCCGAAATGCCCGCTTTGAATTATTCCTTTAGCGGTATCAAGACGTCGATTTTGTATTTTTTACAAAACAAAACCAAGGTCAATCCTCAGTTTGTCGAAGAAAATATCGCCGATATTTGTGCCAGCGTACAACATACGTTGATAAAAATGTTGTTGCAAAAACTACGCAAGGCCGCTCGCCAATTGGGCATTTCAGAAATCGCCATTGCGGGAGGGGTATCGGCCAACTCAGGCCTTCGAAAAGACCTAGTGGAAATGGGCGAAAAAGAACGTTGGAATGTGTATATCCCTCGTTTTGAATACTGCACCGACAACGCAGCCATGATTGCGATGGCGGCTCACTTTAAGTACGAACAAGGTGATTTTTGCGAACAAACCGTCAGCCCGATGCCTAGAATGGCCTTTTAAGGGCCGTTTAATAAAAATTTATTAAAATTTCAATCAATTGACTAGCAAGTACATATAAAATAACAGTCCAAATCACTAATTTTATAATCTTTAGTGTTCAGACTCAACGTATTGAATTTAACGATTATGAAAAAAGTGATTTGGGCACTTGCTATACTGGCAAGTTTTGACGGATGGGCTATTCATATTTTTGGAGGTGATTTTCGGATGCTCTCTCTCCCAACGCAAGGCAGTTTTACCCTCACCCTTACCCTTTACGCCGATGCCAATACCCTTTCCTCTCTTGGCACACAAAATTCAAATAATGACGAAAGTGCAACGGTCTATATCTTTCGGAAGAAAGACCATGCTTTCATGCAAACCATCATTTTACACCAACAGACTCAACAAAAGAGGCCCATTATTTATCAAAATGAAGCATGCGCTGGCAATGAAGGTTTACGTACTACCGCCCTTTTTTACAGTAAAGCCATTTATCTAAATCCCTCAGAATTTACTGATAATGAAGGTTATTATATCATTTGGGAACGGTGTTGCCGAACTGCGGGAGTCAACAATTTTAAAGAGAGTGGACGAAATGTAGGAATGGTTTTTACCCTTGAATTTCCTCCCCTTTTTAAAAATGGCGCGTATTTTCCAAACTCTTCCCCCGATTTTAACTTTCCAAACGGCGAATACATTTGTGTCCATAAGCCTTTTAGTATGAACATGAGTGCAACCGATGCGGATGGCGATGAATTACGTTATTCATTGGTCACGCCACTACGTGGATACACCGATCTTGTCAATGGATTTGGTTCAGGACAGTCTCGCAGTTTTTACCCAGAAATTACTTGGGCAACTGGATATACTCTTTCAAATAGTATTCACGGCAATCCTCCGCTAACTATCCATCCTCAAACAGGAGAAATCACCTTAACAGCCAATGAACTAGGACGTTACGCATTTAGCATTTTGGCAGAAGAATATCGAAACGGAGTAAAAATAGGCGCGGTTAGGCGTGATTTTCAGTTAAACGTCATTGACTGCGCGGGCACCCCTCCCCCTAGACCCACCATTTATAACTCTTCTGCCCCCAATCAACCTGCTACCCACATCGAACTTTGTGATAGTTCACATGTTCAACTCCAATTTTCTTCTTCACAAGGAGTATCATACCAATGGCAAAAAGATGGAAATAACTTGCCGAATGCCAACGGCAATACGCTGACCGTCACCCAATCTGGAGAGTACCGTGTAGTGGTAAGTTACAGCAGCAAATGCGCATTAGATACAGTATCTAACGCCGTCAAAATTCTAAAAGCTTCCAGTTCTATTACCTTCGACTCCTTAACATCAATTTGTTATGACCCTACTTTACGTATTCCACTTCGTGCCCACCCTTCCAATGGAACATTTGAGGGAAACGGAGTTGAGAATACGTATTTTAACGTAAAAAAAGCAGGAATTGGCGCTCATTCAATCACCTACAGAGTTACTGAGAATAAATGTACATTCGAAAAAACCCGTCTTTTGGTCGTTAAGGCTATTCCTCAACTATCTGCCCCTGTATCCATCACTCAAGTCCGAAACGTTGAAAAGTTGCTAGAGGCAAAAAGCGAAGCTACAGGAACAACGATTGAAACGTATCAGTGGAGGCCTGATGAAGGAATTGAATCACCTACTTCCTTACAGACAAACGTCATCGCTCCGACTTCAATGCTATACACGCTGACCGCAACATCAGAAAATGGGTGTTCTAATCAAGTATCTGTTCAGGTTGTTGTCACTGATTTACTCTACATTCCTAGCGCATTTTCTCCCAACGACGACGGTATTAATGATACTTGGGAAATAGAAAATCTAGCCCAATTTCCTGAAGCCGAGATTTTTGTCTACAACCGATGGGGTGAACTGATTCATTATCAGTCAAAAGAGCAAAGTGTACCTTGGAATGGGATGTATGATGGAAAGGCAGCACCAGCAGGAGAATATACCTACCTAATCAAACCCAACAATCATTCAGAAGCTAGTTTACTCAGTGGAAAAGTTGTGCTTCTCCGCTAATTATGTCGATTAGTAACACGAACTATATCATTCTCTTGCAGTTAAGATTCACTAAATGCAACTCCTAGTGAAGAAAATCGTCAAAAGTTTTTGTAATTTTAATCGCTCAATTATTACAATAACTCTATTAGTTGCATGATTCCGAAGCATTTATGGCGAGTAGTTTTGACAGGACTTCTTTTGGGGTTCCTTTCGCTTCACGGACGGGCTTCGCATATTTTTGGGGGAGATTTTAGCATGAGCCCTCTTTCAACCCCTGGGCACTACTTGTTATCGCTCAATTTGTATGCGGATGCCAATGCCATCACTGATCAACACCGTGATGGTAATACGGTAGAAGTCTTTATGTTTAGTAAGAAAAATTTCTCAAAAAAATCATCCATTCAGCTCTTCTTTCAAAGCGAGAACTCTCTCATCTACGGAAATAAAAAGTGTGCCCAAATTAATAATCTAAAAACAATAGAGCTCAAATATTCTCGAGAAATATACCTGCAGCCTGACCTTTACAGCGACCTCGAAGGGTATTATGTCATCTACGAACGCTGCTGTCGAACCAGCAATATCGACAATTTAGCCAATCGAGGCCAAGATGTTGGAATGACTTATCGGCTTGATTTTCCTTGTCCATACCCCAACGGAAAATTTGTTAAAAATGGAGCTCCCGACTTCGGATTTCCCAACGGAAAATTGATTTGTATCAACAAACCTTTTGAAATGAGTATGAGCGCCACCGACACCGATGGCGATGAACTTCGTTACTCACTTGTTACTCCCCTTCAAGGATATTCAACCCCTGCTATGCTCTACGGCGATGGAACTTCCCATGATGTTTATCCTGAGGTGCGTTGGGCGGCAGGATACAGCGCGTCAAACGCCATCCCAGGAAACCCCAGTCTGGCCATCAACCCCAAGTCAGGACTACTGACCGTGACTGCCAATCGACTAGGGGTATATATATTTACTGTTTTAGTGGAAGAATACCGAAACGGCACCAAAATTGGTTCCGTCCGCCGCGACTTTCAGCTTTCGGTGGTCGAATGTAGCGATACGCCTCCCCCTATGCCAATTGTAGAAGCAAGTTCGAATCCCAACCAACCCGCATCGGTGGTTCAATTGTGCGAAGGCAATAGTGTGGAATTAAGTTTTTCAAACACCCAGCCCGACGTGAGTTATCAATGGGAAAGAAATTTAACAGAGATTTCCAATGCTACCACTAATAAACTAACCGTTACTCAATTAGGAAACTACCAAGTGCGAGCCAGTTTTACAAAAGCATGTGCTCCAGATACCTTATCTAAACTCATCAAAATAGTGGCGGGGAACGCTCCGCCCAATACCATTATAGCCAAAGATTCGCTCCCTATTTGTCAAGGTGATTCCACAAGGTTAAACGCTACGAATTCCACTGACTATCAATACGAATGGCGTAAAGACGGTACGATTATCCCAAATGCCAACCGCGCTACAATCACTGTACGTGAGCATGGTACCTATACCATTACTCTCAAATCTCCCAATTTTGGGTGCGCTAACATCGACACGTTAATTGTACGGGTGCGGGCTCCAATTAACAAACCAATCATCCTTTCAAACCAGCCGTTTTTGTGTGAAAATGACTCGGTACAACTGCGAGTCGCCTTACCAGCTGGCACCAAAGCACAGTGGCTGCCCCCTGGTAATGTTATCAAATCTATTTCTTCTGATTTTTATGCTAAACAGTCGGGTAGCTATCAAGTAAGGGTATACGAAGGGTCATGCAGTGCTCTTTCGGACTCAATCTCGGTCATTAAAGCCTCTCCTGCCTTAATTACGTTCGACTCCCTGCGCGCGGTTTGTTATTCGGACACAGCGCGTATCCTGCTCAAAGCAACACCTTTAGGCGGAAAGTTTTCGGGGGATGGCCTATCGGGCAATGTAATTTCGGTAAAAAACGCAGGAGTAGGCCGTCATGCAATAAACTACGAATTAGTCGGTTCGCCTACGTGTCGCATTTTCAAAACGCGTTATTTGGATGTGAAGCCCCTTCCTAGCCTTCGAGCCCCCGCTCGAGTTACTCAAGTGCTAGGGGCAGAAACGACACTTAATGTTCAGAGCGAAACCCCTATTGGCGAGCGTTATCAGTGGACTCCACCCGACGGAATTAGCAACCCCAACATCCTCCAGCCGAGTGTATCAGCTACTCAGAATACAACTTACACCTTGCTTGCTACTTCACCCGATGGGTGTACCTCCACCATTTCCATGAATGTGATGGTTGTTGAATTAATCTTCGTTCCAGATGCCTTCACCCCCAACGGGGACGGCCTCAATGACACCTGGGAAATACAAAACTTGGAGCGTTTTCCCGAAGCCGAACTATTTGTCTATAATCGCTGGGGGGAATTAGTACACCATCAGTCCAAAGATAAAAAGACACCTTGGGATGGCAATTATTTAGACAAACCTGCCCCTATTGGCGAATATTCATACGTGATTCTTCCCAACACTAGCACTGATACTACGATACGACGCGGTAAGGTAGCTCTGCTTCGGTGATGGTTTCTGCACAATAGTTACACAAATTATCACTAAAAAGGGGTAGTAATACCCCTTTTTTTGCTTATAAGGGTAACTTGTGGACTTCTTTAACACTAAGCAGCAACGACTTACATCAACACCTTTTCCAATGAAATCTTTAACCATACTTCAGCCCAAAGCCCAACGAACCTCTTTTTTGGCATTTCTAAATGACAAAAAACGCTTAAGTTCTAGCTAATTATGCGGCCCTTGCTCAAACGTATGCCGACACTTTCGTATTTTTTCTTTTATTTTCAGGCTACATAAACAGCTGATAATAAGCCCTAAAAGGCATTTTTCTATTTTTACCCCCCCAAAAATCATGTCATTGAGCAGGAAGGTGTAGGATAGTGTTTCATTCTCTTTTTTGAAATATTTGAATAATAATTTGTCCGTTGTTTAGTTTGACTCAGTCCACTTTTAGTAACATCGGGCAGGTTCCTAACCATTAAAAACGTTATCTACATGCTAAACAAAATGAGCTCAAAGCTGCTCCAAGCAGGATTCCTAGCAGCACTGGTATTGCTGGGTGGTTGCAAAGTATCTTCTACTACAAATTCAGAAAAGGGATTCAAATCTATTTTTAACGGTAAAAACCTCGACGGCTGGGATGGTGACCCTACCTACTGGCGTGCTGAAAATGGCGTGCTAATTGGCGAAATCACCCCTAGTACACTGCTAAAAGCCAATAATTTTCTTATCTGGAAAGGTGGTGAGCCTGCCGATTTTGAACTGAAAGGTGAATTTAACATTGCCAAAGCGGGTAACTCGGGCATCAACTATCGTAGCGAACGCCTTACCGACGTACCTTTTGCGTTGAAGGGCTACCAAGCTGATATCGACGGCCAAATCAATTATACAGGTCAAAACTACGAGGAACGTAAACGCACTACCCTCGCCTACCGTGGTCAAATCACAACGATTAGCCCTCAATCTTCTCCGATGACCCCTGAGCAAGTGCGTGGCAAAGTAAAACGCAATGCCTGGACCGACCTCCAAGTGACAGGCTCATTGGGAACTTCAGATGAGTTAAAAACAAAAATCAAATCAGAAGATTGGAATGAATTTCATTTGGTTATCAAAGGCAATCGTTTACAACATTATATCAACGGCGTGTTGATGAGCGATGTCACTGATAATGACCAAGTAAATGGCAAAGCAAAAGGTTTCTTAGGCATGCAAGTACACGTCGGTCCTCCAATGAAAGTACAATACCGCAATCTCCGTTTGAAGCAATTGTAAGTGCTAAAGCACAGTTAACTGTGTCAAATGTCAGAAACTAGTTTAATTCTGTTTAATTACTCAAAAATTATGCAGAATCAACTGAGACTTTCCAAGTTTTTAAACTTGGAAAGTCTAAAATAACAACCAGTAACAGGCAACAAACAAAGACGAAAAGAATATGAACAAAATTGGCTTTAATGTATTGGCATGGTCGGCTGGAATGTCAGACGAATTGTTTCCCATCATCGAACGTCTCAAAGAAATTGGCTACGACGGTGTGGAATACTTTATCGGCGCTCCCGACGAAGATGCCTACAAACGCGTAGGAAACCGTTCGCGAGAATTAGGATTGGGAGTTACGGCCGTAACAGTGGTTAGCCCCGACACCAACCCCGTGAGCGAATCGGCGACCGTGCGTGCCCAAGCCCTCGACCAACTCAAATGGGTCATCGACCGTGCTTACGACCTCAACGCCGAAGTGCTTTGCGGCCCTTTTCATTCGGCTCATGCCCATTTTGTAGCCCGTCCTGCGTCGTCCGACGAATTTGCCCGTGCTGCTGAAGTTCTTCACGCCGCAGGTGAGTACGCGGCTCAGGCCAACCTCATTTTAGCTCCCGAAGCGCTCAACCGTTTTGAGTGTTACCTCTGCAATACCATGGAGCATCTAGCCAACTTGGTACAACTCACCAATCACCCCAATGTACGGGCAATGTTTGACACGCACCATGCCAATATTGAGGAGAAAAAATACGAATCGGCCATCCGCACGATTGCTCCTTACCTAAGCCACGTCCACATTAGCGAAAACGACCGTGGCACACCTGGCGATGGGCATATTCCGTGGGACAATGCTTTTGCGGGATTGGCGGCAGTTGGGTACAAAGGTTGGTTGACGATTGAAGCCTTTTCTCGCAATGACCCCGACTTTGCCAATGCGATTGGGGTATGGCGCGAATACAACGACCCTTGGCACATCGCCGAAAATGGTCTGACGTTTATTCGAGAAATGTCTATTAAGCATAATTTATAACGGATTTAACTACTAAAGGCTAATTAGTCACGTATGAAAAAGGGGAGTCTTCTGAGTATCTGTTGCTGTTTACTTCTTGGACTGTTGGGATTCAAAACAAACCCTGCGGCAGTTCATCCTGCGGATGCCTACAAAATTGTATATAAAGGAGAAAAAGGCCCAGGAAAGGGGAAAAACATTGTGTTTGTCACCACCGACCACGAATACCGAAGTGAAGAATCTCTCCCTGCGTTAGCCCGTATTTTGGCCAAACGTTACGGTTTTACCTGTACCGTCATTTTTGGCTTAGATGATAATGGTAACATTCTCCCTGGCAGTTCCAACCTCAAAGGACTAGCTGCCCTTGATAAAGCCGATTTGATGGTATTGTTTACGCGCTTTTCTCATTTCGACGATGAAGAAATGCAGCATTTCGACACGTACATCCGTCGCGGAGGACCTATCGTTGCTTTTCGGACGTCTACCCACGCTTTTAACATCAAGAATGGTTCAAAATGGGAACATTATTCATGGAATTATAAAGGCGAAAAAAGCGCGTGGAAAGACGGCTTCGGCGAGTTAGTGTTGGGCGAAACTTGGGTGTCTCACTATGGTACCAACCACAAACAATCATCAAAGTTATTGCTTGAAGACGCCCAGATAGAGCATCCTATTTTGCGCGGAGTAAAAGACGTTTGGGTGCAATCGGGAGGCTACACCGCCTATCCCAATGGCGCAACAACGCTCGCTCGTGGACAAGTCTTAAACGGCATGACCGCGACCTCAGCCCCCGACCCTACCAAAGAACTCCTCCCTGTGGCGTGGGTTAAAAACTATTCGGTCGAATCTGGTCCTTCGGGGCGGGCTTTTGTCACCACCCACGGAGCCTCCGAGGATTTATTGAATGAAGGTTTTCGTCGGATGGCACTAAATGCCACTTTGTGGGCCGTGGGGTTAGAAAAAGAAATCAAAGCTAACAATCCCATTGACTTTGTGGGGCCTTACCAGCCTACACCATTCAACTTTGACGGGTATAAAGTCAACGTGAAACCCGCCGACTTGGCCGATTTCAATTCGCTTATTATGCCAGGTGAAATATTCAAGAAAAAATAACCCATCATTTTATGTCAGCATCACTTCCCTTTCGTTTCGGTTCTGAAGTTTACACTTGGTTCATGAGCGGAAACGGCACTACGCACCAAGGTCGTTTAGGCCACATGATTGAAATTATTTCCCAAGCAGGTTTTACGGGAATCCAACCCATTTTTACGTGGATGGGTGACTTAGTAAACCCCGACTTGTTGGAAGCCAAATTAAAAGAACAAGGCATCGAACTAGCTGCCGTGGCTTTGGCCTTGGAGTGGAATGGCAACGGCGAAAGTGACGACGAGCGCCGCATCGCCGACAACGCCATCGCTTTGTTACAGCGTTTTCCTGGGGCAGTATTGAATACCGTACAAATTCCGACGGGTCGCCACGACTTGGCAGCGCGCCAGAAAAGCCTTGTCAACATTGTGAATACCGTTTCGGCCCGCGCCAATGCCCTTGGTGTACCGTGCAGTTTTCACCCCAACTCACCACATTCGTCCATCATTCGTACCGAGGAAGATTATAAAATCGTGTTGGAATCGTTGGATGCAACCGTGACGGGCTGGACGCCCGACGTAGGTCACATCATCAACGGCGACATGGACCCACTCACCAAAATGAAAGAATATGCCTCGCTCATCAACCACGTTCATTACAAAGATTGGGACGGAAATCCTGAATTTGCGCTAATGGGACGCGGTAAAGTGGATTTGTTGGGTGTTACTCAGTGGTTGAAAGACATCAATTATTCGGGTTGGATTATCTGCGAAGACGAAGGGGTAGAAGCCCTCGACGACCCCGATTTTGTAACCCTCCACGACGGGCGTTGGATTTTAAATGATTTAATTCCTAATCTGAAATAACCTTAAACCTATTAAACCACATAAAACACACTAGCATTAACACAACACATAGAATACATAGATAGCTAAATCCTCCTAAGTTTTCTATGTAAAAAATCTCTGTGGCCTATGTGGTTAAACGCAAAGTCTCGTAACCAATCCTCAATAGTATGCCTTTCGTACAGACCAACGGTATCAATTTTTACTACGAAGAGCGGGGCGCGGCCAACGCCGAGCCGTTGCTCCTCATCATGGGAATCACGGCCGCAGGCGGTGTGTGGGAACCTCACGCCTCGTACTGGGCAAACGATTTTAGGTGCATCATTGGTGACAACCGTGGTGTAGGTAAAACCGACAAGCCACAAGGCCCCTATTCTACCGCTCAAATGGCCGATGATTATGCGGGGCTGCTCGACGCGCTAGGTTTAGAAAATGTACACGTTGTGGGCTGTTCAATGGGTAGTACGATTGCGCAACAATTGGCCATTCGGCATCCCAAGAAAGTACGCTCACTGGTGCTCATGTGTCCTTGGGCGCGCTGCGACAACGCGGCAAAAGCCATTTTTACGCACATGATGCACTGCAAAGCGCGTTTTCGCCCCGAAGAGTTTAGCTTGTACATTCAGCAATTGATTTATTCAAAATCGTCGTGGGACAACGAGCAAACCGCGGCTGAACTGGAAGCGGGGCGTGCCCAAGCTGGCCTCGACCCTTTTCCACAGCCTTTGCACGGATTGGAAGGACAAGCAGCAGCCTGCATTTCGCACAATGCCTTGGCCGATTTGCCCAACGTCACGCAACCTGCATTGGTCATTGGTGGCCGCGAAGATATTTTCACCCCCGTTTGGATGGCGGAAGAAGTGACCAATGCCATTCCTAACGCCGAGTTGTTTTTGTACGAAAAAGCGGGACACATTTTCCATTTTGAACATTTGGACGACTTTAATCCGCGCGTGAAGAATTGGTTAATTCAGCATAGTTAATCTCAGATTCACACCAAGACGGAATCCACGATACTATTTCTTTATGAATACAAACGAAACAAATACGCAACCTTGGACCAATAAACTGTCTCACGCGGCGCAATGGGGAGGCATTGAAACCTCCGTACTCGACAACAGCGCAGGACGTGGTACGCGCATTGCGTGGATCAATACAGGAACGGGTTTGCGGTACAAAGTGGTGCTTGACCGCGCCATGGACATTGCCGAAGCATTTTACAATCAGCACGGTTTAGCGTGGTTGAGTCACGCAGGCATCACACCCCCTCAACCCTTTTCGGACGGAGGTATTGATTGGCTTCGGACGTTTGGAGGCGGTTTAGTGACCACTTGCGGGTTGAGCCACGTTGGCGGCCCCGAGTCAGATGAATATGGTCAGCGCGGTTTGCACGGCGAGATTAGCAATATTCCCGCCGAAATCGAATCCATCATTCAACCCGACCCTGTGGCTGGAAAACTGGACATGAGTATTACGGGCATCATCAGACAATCCCGCGTTTTTGGCCCCGTCTTAGAACTTCGTCGGACGATTTCGGGAACCCTCGGAAAACCGACCCTCAAAATCCACGATGAAGTCCTCAACCGTGCCAATACTCCCGCTCCACACATGATGCTCTACCACTGCAACTTTGGTTGGCCGCTGGTGGACGAAGGAGCACGTTTGGTGTGGCAAGGAAAATGGCAGTCGCGCGATGGCAATCCTCAAAATCCGATTTTTAACGCCGACAACGATTTTCGCCGTTGTCCTGCCCCGCTCGAAGCCCACAATGGCTTTGGCGAAGAAGCCGCCTTTATTGACATAGAGGCCGATGCCAACGGACAAGCAAGTTGCGGCGTTTATAATGAGGCACTTGGGTTTGCCGTTGCCGTTCGTTTTCCGAAAGCCCAACTGCCTTGGCTCACCAACTGGCAGCACTGGGGCAAAGGTGAATACGTAACAGGACTGGAGCCTGGCACCCACCCGCCGATTGGTCAGTCGGCAGCGCGGGCTCAGAACACCCTCATCGAATTGGCCCCAGGCGAAAAGCGGAGCTACACGCTCGAAATCGAAATTTTGACCGATAAAGAGTCCATTAGCGCCTTTGTCGGGTAATAAGAAACACACACACAACTTTCATTAATTAACTCTTAACAAGTGCAATTGCACCCCCTGAAAAAATGGCAAATTCAAGTATAGCTGCAAAAGCGTTAGAGCAAGGACAAGGCATTTTACGTTTAGCCCCCACGTGGGTTCCGCGCTCATTTTGCGTTCCTGGTCGTCGTATCAAACTTCACCCCGACGATTATTATGTACTAGGCGGTGTTCGTGGCGGTATCGACGAGCGTTGGCTTTCATCAACCACCCCTGCCAAAAATGGCCCACTCACGGGAGAACACGAAGGTTTGAGTAAAGTAGTATTTGAAGAAGGTGGAAAAACCGAACAACTGTTATTAAAAGACGTCATCGACGAATTGAAAGGTGAAATCGTTGGCGACCGCCTTTGGGACGAATACCAAAGCTGGCCGATGTACTCCAAGTTTTTTGACAACATGGGGCCTCTTCCTCACCACATCCACCACAACGACGAAAAGGCGGCTTTGGTGGGGCAAAATGGAAAACCCGAAGCCTATTATTTCCCTCCCCAACTCAACAACCACGGTGGTGATTTCCCTTATACCTTCTTCGGAATTACGCCAGGTACGACCAAAGAACAAATCAAGCAATGCTTGATGGACTTCAATAAAGGTGACAACAAAATCACCAATTTCTCGTCGGCTTATAAATTAGAACCAGGCACAGGCTGGGACGTACCTCCAGGGATTTTGCACGCGCCCGGTAGCTTGTGTACTTACGAACCACAAAAAGCATCCGATATTTTTGCAATGTACCAAAGCCTTGTTAATGAGGCAATTGTACCAGAAGAATTACTTTGGAACGGCACACCACAAGATAAGATGGGTGATTATGACGAGTTGGTTTCGGTGATTGACTGGGAAGCCAATGTGGATCCCAATTTTGCCGCCAACCACTTTATGATGCCTAAGCCCGTACATCCGTTGGAAGAGATGCAAGCGCAAGGATACGTAGAAAACTGGATTTGTTACAGATCCGAAGCATACAGTGCCAAAGAACTCACCGTCTTGCCTGGCGCGACCGTAACCATCAAAGACAGCGCAGCATACGGCTTAATCATGATGCAAGGACACGGTAAAATGGGCGTTTGGAACATCGAAACGCCTGCCTTGATTCGCTACGGACAATTGACCAACGACGAGTTTTTTGTCACTGAAAAAGCCGCCAAAGAAGGCGTAACGATTACCAACTATTCATCAACTGACCCTATCGTGATGTTGAAGCACTTCGGGCCTAATAACCCTGATTTAGTCGTAGTAAAATAATCACAAACCCCAAACCCAAACCTATAAGGTTTTTGAAACCTTATAGGTTTAGAGGTTTAACATAAACCAAAACGTAAACTTTTCTAACAATGGCAGAAAACAATTTTCCAAAACTCCACAATGCCACATGGCCTGGGATTGTAGGTAAAGGCCCTGATTCAGAGCCACCAATCGCATTTGACACCATGCTTGAAATGACTGCGGCTGCAGAAGTGGACGGCGTAAAATTTGACGGCGTGGACGTTGGTCTTTTTGACCCGCACTACGACCTCGATATATCTGACGACGGCATCAAACGCCTCGCCGACAAAGTAGCCAAGCACGGCCTCGAAGTAGGTAGCTTGGTGGCACCTATCTGGGGTGGCCCAGCCATGGGTACCAAAGAGCAGCGTGCCGAATTTGTAGAAATGGTGCGTAAATCATGCCATATCGGCCAAAAACTCCGCGAGTGGGGACTTCGTCCGCACGGCATTGTGCGTATCGACTCGGCAAGTAGCCCGCACGATTGGGCCAACGACCCTGCGGGCAATACCAAACTCATCGCCCAAACCTTCCGCGAAGCCTGCGACGTAGCCGCTGATTTTGGCGAAAGCCTAGCCGCCGAAGGTGAAATTTGCTGGGGCGGGATGCACTCGTGGAAATACATGCTCGACACATTGGAGGCCGTTGACCGCAAAAACATTGGTTTCCAAGCTGATATGTCGCACACGACGCTCTATTTGTTGGGTTACAATGCCCCTGAGCACCGCGTGTTGCCTGAAGATTTTCAATGGGGAGACCGCGAAACGTTCCTCGAAGGTTTGCGTAAATTGACGGCGGCGCTTCGTCCTTGGACGATTGACTTCCACGTGGCCCAAAACGACGGTACCGTGTTTGGTTCTGGTTCGCACGACAAAACAGGTCGCCACTGCCAAGCAACCGACCCGAACGGTAAACTCGACATCACCAACGACGCGGGACTTTGGCTCCGTGACGAAAGCGGTGAGTTGACCAAGGCTTTCAAACACATTTGCTGGGACGGCTGTATGTTCCCGAACGCGGTCATGAACAACCAACAAACGTGGAATGACATCCTTGCGGCAATGATAAAAGTACGCAAAGCGCACGGCTGGGTAGGCTAGTCTCCCTTTTGTCATTCAGAAGATAGGATGGGGCTGCTCGTACGTGATTTTAGATGTTTCGCTACCGCTCAACATGACAAAGAAATAATAAAGAATTGACAAAAAACATTCATTATGTCAGCTAAAAAAGAAATCAGAATCGGATTAGTTGGGACGGGTTTGATGGGCCGTACCCACGCCAATGGATATAACCGAATTGCCAATTTCTTCCCAGAATTGGAGTACCGCCCCGTTTTGAAAGCGGTGTGTTCACGTAACCCTCAAAATGTACAGGCATTTGCCGAGCAGTGGGGTTTTGAATCGTACGAAACTGACTGGAAAGCATTGATTGCCCGCGATGACATCGACGCGGTTGATATTTGTACGCCCAACGACAGCCACGCCGAAATCGCGTTGGCAGCGGCAGCAGCGGGAAAAATGATTTTGTGCGAAAAACCACTCGCGCGCACCTTGGCCGAAGGCGAAACTATGGTGGAAGCGGCCGAAAAAGCGGGCGTAAAAACCACCGTTTGGTACAACTACCGTCGGATTCCTGCGGTGACATTGGCCAAACAAATCATTGATTCGGGGAAATTGGGTAAGATTTTTCACTACCGCGCCAACTTCCTACAAGACTGGACCATCAACGCCGACCTACCGCAAGGAGGAACGGGTTTGTGGCGCATGGACGTAGCCTCGGCGGGCTCGGGCGTAACGGGTGACTTGTTGGCGCACTGTATCGACACCGCGATGTGGCTCAACGGCGCTATCACCGACGTATCGGCCATGACCGAAACCTTCGTCAAAGAGCGGATGCACCAGCTCACGGGCAAAGTAGAGCCTGTGGGCATCGACGACGCGTGTCTTTTCCACTGTCATTTTGCCAATGGTTCGTTGGGCTTGTTTGAATCAACGCGCTATGCACGCGGCCACAAAGCCCTTTATACGTTTGAAATCAACGGCGAACACGCGTCGATTCGTTGGGATTTGCACGATTTGAACCGCCTCGAATACTTCGACCACAAGGACGAATCTATCGTACGCGGCTGGCGCTCTATCCACGTGACCGACGGCGACCAACCGTACATGAACCGTTGGTGGATTCCAGGTTGCGGTATTGGCTATGAGCATAGCTTTATCCACCAAGTAGCCGATTTCTTGAAAAGCCTCGAAGACGGCTCACCTTGCGGCCCAACGTTCAGAGACGCCCTCCAAACTCAAAAGGTATGCGAAGCGGTAATCGAATCCGCTAATTCTCGTAGCTGGAAAGATACGGGTGCGGAAGCGATTGGGTAATAATTTTAACCTTTCCAAGGTGTTGAACCTTGGAAAGGTCACAAAGCCCTTCCAAGATTTATCCCTTGGAAGGGCTTTTTTATGGGTACTAACTATTCACTTTTGAGAATAGTTATGTACATTTGGGTTGTTAGTTATATCTTTGTTGTTAATGTAATCCGAATAGATAGAGTGTGTGTATGAAAAATCACTCTTCTACGTTATCAGTTCCAAATACAGTAATTCATCTAGAATTCTATAAATTATTTTGAGGACACAAAAATTACCACAAAACCTTTATATATTTGGAATATTACCGACAATTAATGATAAACAATATGACGACAATATCAAATTAAGAAAAGACAAGAAAAATGGAAAGAAATCTATTGTACGTTCAAGTTAATGAAAACAATAAAAACAAAGCTATAATTGAAGAAATTAGGATATTTTCTTCCAAAAATACCAATGTACAGCTTTATATTATAAATACACCATTAGGTGACAAAAAATATTCCTATTCGTACCAAGATAATGCTATTGTAATCTTATCTCCGAAACATAAAATTCTTTTCCTTGACCTAAACGACAATGAAGATGAGTTCGATGAATACTACTCTGACTTTATAGAAGACTTAAATTCTATCTCGGACAAATACAATTATAAAAATTACATCGGACGACCAAGAGAATGGAAAAAGAATAATACAAATCAAATATACAATCATGAGATAAAAAATATAGAGTTACTACTAAATGAAAACTACCTAAGTAACCCAGAACTAGAAAGAATTAGTGAGTTATTAATTTCTTTACTAATTGGTAGTATTAATGACATTGAAAGAGTTGGCGCTAGTATCCCTGAAACAATTTTAGAAAAAATAAAAAAAAATATAATACTTTTTGATGGAGAACAGACAAGATTTATATATAAAGAATTTAACAAAAAATCAGTTGCTATTCAAGGATTATCAGGAACTGGAAAAACAGAACTATTACTACATAAATTAAAAGAGATTTATGTCAAAGATGAGCAGAGCAAAATTTTCTTCACTTGCCATAATATTGCTTTATCAAATAACTTAAGAGATAGAATTCCCAATTTTTTCAACTTCATGAAAGTTGAAAAACAAATAGAATGGCATAAAAGACTTTGGGTTTCACACGCGTGGGGCTCAAGAAACAATCCGAATTCAGGCTTATATAGCTATTTATGCGATTTTTACAATGTAACATTTTTAAGATTTGGTTACGCTGTTGGCTATGAACAAATCTTTACTCAAATCTTAGAAGCAGTTAAATCAATAGATAAAAACGACTTTAAATATGCATTTGATTATATTTTAATTGACGAACGACAAGATTTTCCAAATGTATTTTTTGAGTTATGTGAAAAAATAACCAAGAACAAAGTTTATATCGCAGGTGATATATTTCAGGATATTTATGAAAACACCAATAATACTGAATTAGAAGTAGATATAGTACTTAATAGATGTTATCGAACTGACCCAAGAACATTAATGTTTGCACACGGCATTGGATTAGGATTATTTGAAAAGAAAAAATTAAACTGGTTTTCAGATGCTTATTGGAACGCTATTGGGTATAATATAGAAAGATTAGAGGATAGAACTATAAGGTTTCATAGAGAGCCAATTAGACGATTTGAAAATTTGAAAATCGAAAACTTTGAAAGCGTAGTTTTAGGGAGCTCTACTTACTATTCAGATGTAATTTTAATTATCAAAGAGCTTCAAAAAACGCATAAGGAACTTAGGCCAGATGATATTGCCATAATTCTATTAGAAGAAAACCAAAAACACCTTTTTAAATATCTTGACGGATTAAGTTATGCAATTAATTCAGAATTAGAATGGGATGTTAATCGAGCATACGAAAACAAAACAAAAATTCCTAATATGATATATATAACTAATCCTAACAACGTTAAAGGCTTAGAGTTTCCATTTGTTATTTGCTTGACAGCATCAATCAAAAATTCTTATAAATATCGAAATGTCTTATACACAATGTTGACAAGGTCGTTTATACAATCATATTTATTAATAACAGAACAAACAGATCTTGAAATCAATAAATATGGACTAAAAATTATCAATGAATACAACTACATACAAACTATTGAACCAACTGATAAAGAAAAAAAAGAAATAGAAAACAAATTAAAAAAATTCATTCAAAGCAACGCTAATATTTCATTTGAAGATTTTATAAAGGAAATTTTTAACGACTTAAAAATACCAATAAATAGTAGAAAAAAACTAACTGATGCATTATTAAATACAGATTTTGATAAATTTGACAGGGAAAAAACAATTAAATTTATCAAAATAAACTCTGAATTCTACAACTAATGAAAATGTTTCAACTTGACATAAATCAGTCTCAAATTAAAACTTTCTTTCCCCATGAGCGAATAAAGAACAAGTACAAAATTCTTGAGATTTTATTAGAGGCTTGCCGATATATACTTTATAATAAGAGAGTAGTAAAATCTCAAAATCAATACAGAATAATATTGTATAAAGAAAAAACGAGTAGGCTTATTTTTATTGGCGAAAATAAAATTTACTCCATAGTTTTCCCATTTAATATAACTCAAATAACTTCTGAAGAAATAAAAATAAACTATAGAAATATTTTAGAAATTGATTCTGAAAATATTACTAAGCCTACTGAAATCACAAACTATAAATAGCGACAATTGTTTAGAGTTTATAGACCCAATAACAGATTATGATCAAAACCTCTGGATAACATTAAGAGACTTGCTTATTTTAGAAGATGGGTATGTTAGATATGACAAAGACGAAGAAGGTTTTAATAAAGCAAAAGTTGACGGAAACGAGCACAGACACCCATTAAACCACCTTGATATTTTTTGTACAAATCAAGCAACATTCAAATTAGGTCTTAAACAAAAATATGCCGATATAGATTTTATTGATTTAATGGATAGAAATACAGATTGTAAATATTTAAACAACCACTAAGACGGATTTTGCGTAAGGCAGACTGGCATACAAACTTAGAATTTTGCACTTCTAATAAACTTTAGTTATAAATGGCTTTGTTGCATGGTTCAGATAACATAGAGATTTGACGAAGTATAGTTCTAAAGAACGAGGCTTTTTCTAGTCAAAGTAGATTATCTTGGATAATTTAGCCAAATTCTCCGTTGTACATATTTTACAATCTATTGTATTTTACCATTGTTGAGTATCCATGCAACAAAGCCGTTATAAATTAAACTTTGTATTCGAAACCTACACAAATGCAAAGTCCAAAACCATCACAAAACCTAATAAGGTTAACGATGAAATATATAGCTACAATAACTTTTATATTTCTGGCCATACTCGTAAAAGGACAAAAGATAAAGTCACTTGAAAAGGTGTCAAGTAACGATACCTTGTCAAAAGGACAGGCAATAATCTATGGCAGCTTTATACAAAGACTTGGATTTAGTAGTGGTGGTTTTGCCCAAGACATTCACCTGGTCAATATAGATACCAAAGAAGTATTTGCGTTCAGGGTTAAACCAATATATAAGTCAGCGAAAGAAAATACGTTTATCTGTTTTATCAAACCTGGCAACTATGCCATTCTCAATTATTGGTGGACACAAAGCAAATGGTATGGAGGAAAAATGTTTTTGGAACCCATTTTCAAAGACATTGACGCAAGCCAAGATTTTGCAAAAAAAGTCAAATCTGGGCAAGTTAATCTAAGTGATTTAAAGCGATTTACGTTTACCATAGCTGAAAATTCTATAAATTATTTAGGCACTTGGCATTTTGACCAAGGAATCGTTTCCTTTACTGACGATAAACTACAATTGGATAATTCGATACAAAGCAAGTTTAATAAGCTTGCCTTATCAAAAGCCTCCACTGTACTACCAAAATGAAAAAACCATGCAGTCACCCACATCTTGCAAGTGACGACTAGCTTTTGTATCCTCCATTTTCACTTTAGGCTAACACTCCCTATGCGGTTTACCTTTTTATGTGTGGCAATTGGGGTTGGGTTGGTTTCTTGCAAAGAGAAAGACCTCAACCTTTACTCCTATTGGCAATGTAACCAAGCCCAAAAACTTGATACGACCGCCATCGCCAAAAAATTGGAAGGTTCGTGGTCCTGGACTAAACAGGTACACTCTTTTGAAAAAACCAACGATTTTAAATGCCTACGGCATGATAAAAGAGATTCGACCTTTCCAGAAAGAACGTCTTTATAAGGCGATGAGTGTTGGAAAGGCTATTTGATTTCAGGAGAATTTCTGTGAGCCATGGCGTTTTACTTTGTTATTCTCCAAATTAATGCTAATTTAGCTAATAAATTATCCCAATTAACGTTAATTTGGAGAATATGATACAACGATTCTTACTGACTGAGCTACTAGAGAAGCTTAATCATTCCTCAAAAATCATCCTTATTTACGGAGCAAGGCAAGTAGGAAAAACAACCTTGGTAAAGCAGCTTCTCTCACAGTTACCTTATAAAAGCCTGTCTATCAATGCGGATGAAGAAAAATATAACGACGTTTTTTCGAGCCGTGACTTGACGAAAATGCGTATGCTTACCGATGGTTATGAATTGCTTTTTATTGATGAAGCCCAACGAATCCCAGACATAGGTATCAACCTCAAAATCTTACACGATGCCCTGCCCGAATTGAAAATTATTGCCACGGGCTCCTCATCTTTTGAATTAGCCAACCGCACCCAAGAACCGCTGACTGGCCGTACTTGGACTTTTTCGCTTTTTCCTATCTCTTTTTCTGAGCTTAGGCATCAACAAAGTCTTTTTGAATTGAATCACGGGTTAGAGACTTTTCTGCGCTTTGGCGCTTATCCAGACGTATTTTCGTTGCCGAATCAAGCTGATAAAGTGCAATTTCTTACTCAGTTGACGCGCTCGTACTTATACAAAGACATTCTGGAATTAAGCACAATCAAGCACCCTGACAAAATCAAAAAGCTGCTGCAATTGTTGGCCTTCCAAGCGGGTTCGGAGGTGTCGCTCAATGAATTGGGAAATACGCTGCAAATGAGCAAAGAAACGGTAGCGTCTTACATAGATTTACTCGAAAAGGCATTTGTAGTGTTTCGCTTGTCGGGTTTTAGCCGAAATCTCAGAAAAGAAGTGGTCAAAATGGACAAAATTTATTTCTATGATTTAGGCGTACGCAATGCCCTTATCAACAATTTCAATACGCTTGATTTTCGTACGGATGCTGGGCAACTTTGGGAGAACTTTCTCGTTGTTGAACGCCTTAAAAACAATGCGTACCAAAGACGATTTGTCAACTCCTACTTTTGGAGAACTTACACGGGTGCTGAACTGGATTACATAGAAGAATCTGATGGCCAATTGGCAGGTTTTGAGTTTAAATTTTCCGAAAAAATAGGGAAACCGCCTCAATCTTGGCTGGAAACCTATCCTGCTTCCAGCTTCACGTGTATCAACCGCGCCAACTATTGGGAGTTTATCTGAAATTTTTCCAATCCCCCACCCCGTCAACCAACAAATCAAACTCCCTATGCGGTTTACTTTTTTATGTGTGGCCATTGGGGTTGGGTTGGTTTCTTGCAAAGAGAAAGACCTCAACCTTTACTCCTATTGGCAATGTAACCAAGCCCAAAAACTTGATACGGCTACCATCGCCAAAAAATTGGAAGGTTCGTGGTCGTGGACTAAACAGGATTGCGCTTTGTTGGGGAAGTTTAAGTATGCTGATAAAAAGGTACGTGTGACCTTTCGCAGCAACCATACTTTTTCAGTCACCGAAAATTCGACGACGCTGACCCAAGGCAACTGGAAGATAAAACAAGAAGACGGCAACTCATGGGGGCTCGCGATGTCATCGCCCAGTACTTATTTATACGGTCGCATTCTATTTTGTGACAATCAAGTGGTGTTTAACCAAAGTTACATCGACGGCTGTGACAATGTTTTCAAAAAAGAGTAACTGAAATAAATCATTCCCTAGCGCCGTCCATCTTGCGAGTAATAACTATCAAAAGGCTTCGATCTTTCGTTTTTCCGTTTGAAAAAAGTTACGATTTTAGATGCCTACGGCACGACAAATTGCGTTTACAGCGCAAAATTAGGTTTACGAAAGCGATGAGTAGTCGTCTGTCGAAGAAAAGCGTCGTTGGTCTATTTGGGGTTGAGGGGCTGAAAAGTTCGTTGTTGTTTTGAAACAAAAAACAACGCAACTCCCATGAACACTCCCTTCAAATCCCTTCTGGTAGGAATTTTATTGGTCGCCACTACGCTTTCGTGTACCAAAGAACCTTCTCTCACGCCTAAAGAACGTTTCTTAAGCGCCAAAACTTGGGTGATTACCGCCTACACGGCTCAACTCGGCAGTCGCTACGAAAACAAGTTTGCGTCGTTACCCGCCTGTTTTAAAGACGACATCTACGTTTTTTCGTCCAACAAACAATACGAGTACAACGCAGGGGCTACTAAATGTACTGCCACCGACCCTCAGGTGATTCATACAGGAATCTGGTCGCTGAGTGACGATGGCAGTAGCCTGAAAATCAACATCAAAACGGGAGATTCGGGCCTTGGGCTTTATGAGTATAAAGTAACCGAACTTTCGGAAAATATGCTCCAATTACAAATCATCGACGGTGGTATCACGTACCGACTCTTGTTTGAACATCCGTAGCGTTGGGGAGCCATTGTGCTCTCCTACTTACCTTTGGTTTCTTGCTTTCCTATCACTGCGGCTTTTAGCTGCTCCAACTCCGTTTTGAACGACGTAAATTCAGTCTTATAGAGCGCATTTTCGGATTCGAGTTTTTCAATTCGCTTCAACAATGCCTGCGTTGCGGAAATGTTCAACGTGCTGAGGGCTTCATAATCTACCGAACGAAAATCGGATACTTCGCGGCCATAAACAAACACCGAAGTTGCGGCCAAGAGCGCTGTACCGTTATTTTTTACTTTAAATCCTTTTTCATTCACCGCCTCTACCTCAAATACCTCCTGCTTTTCGCCAAAAATGAGTTTTACTTTTTCCCCAACCGTAAGCTGATGGTGGGGCAATTCGACAAAATTGTTTTGGATGTTGGCCAACCGATAGATGTCAGGAATGATATCGGTGGTTTTACTAACCGCCTGTGGGTAAACCGTTTCTACCTGTTGGGCAATCACTTTTTTGTGATGGCCGTTTCCTTTTCCAATTTTGTCTTTGAATTGGTAGTCAGTGATTTCAATTTTAGCCAGGGTTTCGAGGTCGGCTGTATTGTTTGTCTTTCCTTTGATGTCTTTGATACGCGCATCTGAGTAGGCGTTGAACTCACTCGCTGCAATGCGATCCGACGTATAAAGCGAATAATAGGACGTACTGCTTGCCGAACCCGTCGAGCCATTGTTGTTCAAGTAACCGTAGCTTAAATTGCTGAGTTGTGAACCAACGATGGTCAGCTTTGCCTTGCTCAAATCAGAAGTACCCATTCCAGCATTTCCTTTTATGGACATGTAAAATTTATCATCCCCGTTGTTATCTTCTATCAAAAATAACCCTCCCGTTGACTTTTTAGTTTTGACTGTAAATGCGACGCTTGAACTAACTTCATTGACACCTACGTTTCCTTCGTTATCAATCACCACCCCTTCATTGTCACCATCTGCGGTAATCCATTTGCCAAACGTTTTTAGGTTGTTTGACAATTCGACCATTCCATTGGGCAGCACCGCAAACTTCGTTGCCTCGTTATAATCCACGGAAAAGTAATTATAGGAATTGATTCCAATGTCAAAAAAGCTGGAGGGGGAGTTGGTTTTGTCGTAATACCGCGTTTTTGGATTGGCATTATTTCCCACATGAATTTGGGTCACAACGCTTTGATTGTTGATAGTTGCGTTGGGGAAATAGGAACTAGCATTGGGCATTTTCACCGACAAAAATTTAGTTTCTAAACTATCGTTGACCACCAATTTCTTTTTGGAAAAATCACCGTAAATCAACGGAGCAGAGGTGTTGGTATTGGCGATATAGAGCTTATTGCTTCCCGTTTCGAACGAGCCTGCGGAGTTTCCAAGGAAAACGTTGCCATTTCCTTTGTTACTGAATCCAGCCATATTTCCTACCGCAACGTTTTCATTCCCGCTAACATTGTTTACCAAAGAATAAGGCCCTATCGCGACGTTGAAGCCTCCTCCTACGACCGAATTTAGGGATTCGGTTCCTATTGATGTGTTGAAGTTTCCTGTGGTATTACTCTGTAAGGCTTTTCTGCCCACTGCTACGTTGTTATTCCCCGTCGTATTGTTCTGAAATGCGTTGGCACCAATCGCTGTGTTATGTTGCCCCTTCGTGTAGGTGGTATCGGCACCTCCCACCTCTTCGCCTACGTACACATTTTTTCCCGAATCATAGGTCAAAAGGCGACCGTGTTCTACCAATAAATTTCCTCTTAGGTGAAGCTTCTGGGTAGGACTACTCACCCCAACGCCCACATTTCCCGTCACACTAGAGTATTGGTTATTGCCATTTTTAGTCCACGAAGTACTTCCACTCGACAGGGTCGAGGGATTTACCCAACTCGCATTTCCACTCGCATCCGACTGCAACACGTACCCGTTTGTTGCGCCGTTGGTCAACTGCAAATTCGTCGTCTTCGTTGTCCCTGCTACTTCCAATTTATTCGTCGGCGCAGTAACCCCTATCCCTACGTTGCCATTATCCACGATTGTACCGTCGGTCAGTTTCGTGCCGTTCCATTTGGGTAACACGTTGTTGGTCAACGTTCCTACTTTCGGGTCGGTTTCACTGAAATTAATCGGCAAACTCGCGGGGTCTTTCCAAATTGCATTTCCACTCGCATCCGACTGCAACACGTACCCGTTTGTTGCGCCGTTGGTCAACTGCAAATTCGTCGTTTTGGTAGTGCCGGCAACCTCTAACTCTGTCGAGGGAGACGTAGTATTGATTCCCATTTTACCTTCAGCAGAAATCATCATCCTTACTGTTCTTGTATCACGTAATAAAAACGCTCCCGTACCTTCTCCATTTCCTGAACCAGTTACAACAAAATCCCAATTTTTTAATCCATTGTACATTTTGAGCCAAGTCCCCAGAACGTTGTCTCCATTTAGAGTGAGCGCCCTTGTTTTGGATGTATAAATGGCCATTTTAGAAGTCGTATCTTGGGTAGTTGAACTTGAACGACCCAGGTTTAGAAACCCTTCGATGGCCAAACCATTTGGAGGTGCCACTGCCTTCGTTGAGGCATAGCTACTACCAATGAGTGTTGTCCCTGCTACTTCCAATTTATTCGTCGGCGACGTTACCCCAATCCCAATGTTGCCATTGTCCACCATCGTACCGTCCGTCAGCTTCGTGCCATTCCACTTGGGTAACACATTGTTGGTCAACGTTCCCACTTTGGGGTCGGTTTCATTGAAACTAATCGGCAAACTTGAGGGGTCTTTCCAAACCGCATTTCCGCTCGCGTCCGACTGCAAAATGTAGCCGTTGGTTGCACCATTGGTCAACTGTAAATCCGTTGATTTTATTTTCCCCTCTACGTCCAATTTACTGCTGGGAGTGGTGGTTCCGATACCCACGTTTCCATCGTAAGCATTCAAAATCAAATCACCGTTTGTGGTCAAATTATCACCTGAACGGCCTTGAATTTCGTTTCCCTGCTCTCCTATCATTACACCTTTATTATTGGCAGGAGTTGCTTTATCAATACTGGCAAATACTACTGGTTTGTTCTCCGAAGTGTTAAAATAAGTGATAGCGTCTAAGTTGGTGACGTAGCTTTCTCCCACCGAAAAAGGCGCTTTGGGGTCATCGTTTAAAATCCCTATTCTTCCTTGGCGATTATCAAAAATGCTTCCTTTGACCAGTTTATTGCCATTCCAAGTTGGCACATAATCCAACGATTGGCTTCCTACTTTGGGGTCCGTTTCCGTAAAACTTATCCCCAGCGATGTCGGGTTTTTCCAAGTCGCATTTCCGCTCGCATCCGATTGCAAAATATAGCCGTTGGTTGCGCCGTTGGTTAATTGGAAATTCGTCGTCTTCGTTGTTCCTGCTACTTCCAATTTATTCGTCGGCGCAGTCACCCCTATCCCTACGTTGCCATTGTCCACAATCGTACCGTCCGAAAGTTTTGTTCCATTCCATTTGGGTAATACGTTATTACTCAATGTCCCCACTTTGGGGTCGGTTTCAGAAAAACTAATTGGTAAGCTCGCAGGGTCTTTCCAAACGGCATTTCCGCTCGCATCCGATTGCAAAATATAGCCATTGGTTGCGCCGTTAGTTAATTGGAAATTCGTCGTCTTTGTTGTCCCTGCTACTTCCAATTTATTCGTCGGCGCAGCCACCCCTATCCCTACGTTGCCATTGTCCACAATCGTACCGTCCGAGAGTTTTGTTCCATTCCATTTGGGTAACACGTTATTACTCAATGTCCCCACTTTGGGGTCGGTTTCAGAAAAACTAATTGGTAAGCTCGCAGGGTCTTTCCAAACGGCATTTCCGCTCGCATCCGATTGCAAGATATAACCGTTCGTTGCGCCGTTTGTTAATTGGAAATTCGTCGTCTTCGTTGTTCCTGCTACTTCCAATTTATTCGTCGGCGCAGCCACCCCTATCCCTACGTTGCCATTGTCCACAATCGTACCGTCCGAAAGTTTTGTTCCATTCCATTTGGGTAATACGTTGTTGGTCAATGTCCCCACTTTCGGGTCGGTTTCAGAAAAACTAATTGGCAAGCTCGATGGGTCTTTCCAAACGGCATTTCCGCTCGCATCCGATTGCAAGATATAACCGTTCGTTGCGCCGTTTGTTAATTGGAGATTCGTCGTCTTCGTTGTCCCTGCTACTTCCAATTTATTCGTCGGCGCAGTCACCCCTATCCCTACGTTGCCATTGTCCACAATCGTACCGTCAGACAGTTTTGTTCCATTCCATTTGGGTAACACGTTGTTGGTCAATGTCCCCACTTTCGGGTCGGTTTCAGAAAAACTAATTGGTAAGCTCGATGGGTCTTTCCAAACGGCATTTCCGCTCGCATCCGATTGCAAGATGTAACCGTTCGTCGCGCCATTGGTCAATTGAAAATTCGTCGTCTTCGTTGTTCCTGCTACTTCCAATTTATTCGTCGGAGCAGTCACCCCTATCCCTACGTTGCCATTATCCACGATTGACCCGTCCGAGAGTTTTGTCCCGTTCCACTTGGGTAACACGTTGTTAGTCAACACCCCCACTTTCGGGTCGGTTTCAGAAAAACTAATTGGTAAGCTCGCTGGGTCTTTCCAAACGGCATTTCCGCTCGCATCCGATTGCAAAATATAGCCATTGGTTGCGCCGTTAGTTAATTGGAAATTCGTCGTCTTTGTTGTCCCTGCTACTTCCAATTTGTTCGTCGGCGCAGTCACCCCTATCCCTACATTGCCATTGTCCACAATCGTACCATCTGAAAGTTTTGTTCCATTCCATTTGGGTAACACATTGTTACTCAATGTCCCCACTTTCGGGTCGGTTTCAGAAAAACTAATTGGTAAGCTCGCAGGGTCTTTCCAAGTCGCATTTCCGCTCGCATCCGATTGCAAGATGTAACCGTTGGTCGCGCCGTTTGTTAATTGGAGATTCGTCGTTTTCGTTGTCCCAGCTACTTCCAATTTATTCGTCGGCGAAGCCACCCCTATCCCTACGTTGCCATTGTCCACGATTGTACCGTCAGACAGTTTTGTCCCGTTCCACTTGGGTAACACGTTATTACTCAATGTCCCCACTTTTGGGTCAGTTTCAGAAAAACTAATTGGCAAGCTCGATGGGTCTTTCCAAACGGCATTTCCGCTCGCATCCGATTGCAAGATATAACCGTTGGTTGCGCCATTGGTCAATTGGAGATTCGTCGTTTTCGTTGTTCCTGCTACTTCCAATTTATTCGTCGGCGCAGTCACCCCTATCCCTACGTTGCCATTGTCCACTATCGTACCGTCCGAGAGTTTTGTTCCGTTCCACTTGGGTAATACGTTGTTGGTCAATGTCCCCACTTTAGGGTCGGTTTCACTGAAACTAATTGGCAAGCTCGATGGGTCTTTCCAAACGGCATTTCCACTCGCATCCGATTGCAAGATGTAACCGTTGGTTGCGCCATTGGTCAACTGTAAATTTGTCGTCTTCGTTGTCCCTGCTACTTCCAATAAGGACGTTTTTACTTGTGCTGCCACTTCCACATCCGTTGCTTTTAACTTCCCATTGACTTCCAACTTAGACGTTGGCGTTTCGGTTCCGATTCCAATATTGACATTTTGATTGGCAAACATTCCCCCATTCGCCAAAGACCAATAATTTAATCCCGCTGCGGCAGTGCTTACCCACGTTCCATTTCCTCCCGCATCCGACTGCAAAACAAAACCCGCTGTGTTAGTGCCGTTAAAGAGTTGGAAACCATTCATTTTAATTTTCCCAGCTACTTCTAGTTTTTCGCGGGGGGCATTTGTCCCAATCCCTATTTTATCGCCTTGAATGTACAACATGTTATGAAACGCATTTTTTTCAATAATAAATGGGCGCGTTTGAAAGGTAGAGTCCACGATTTCGAATCGGTCTTGGGAGGTACTTATGGCCCAATTTCGGGTGTAGTTGGCAAAATTGATTTGTGAATTTGTCGCCAAGTTGGTTCCCAATTGAAAACGAGGTTTGGGCGATTGCAACAACAGCTGTTCGCGACCTACTTTCAAGCCTCGATCTGAGCCATCGGGCGACAAAAAGTAGTCCCCCAGGTTTACATTTTGGGTAGCGGTGTGATTTCCCAAATTATCAGCGGGGGCTTTGACCGTTATCAATTCTTTCCAATCTCCTCCCACACCTGTGTGGTACCAAATCGACTTTGTGTTGGTATCAAACACCAATTGCCCCATCGTAACGGGCATTGTGATACGTTCGTTGGAGGTCATGCTTGGCAGCCATACGCCATTAGGCGTAAAAGTAACCGACTGACCATAAACCATTTTATTTCCAATAAGTAAAGACAAAACCAATGTAATCACCAGCGCATAAGCGCGGCGCAAAATAACCTGTGAGTTCATAACAATGTGTAGTAAAGAAGTGGTGGAACAAAAAATAAAGGTGTGGAATTTGTTATAAAGTAAGAGTAGGGCGACTATGCCAAGGATTAAATAATCCATTCGGGTCGCGTTGCGCACGTACTTCGTCGAGGCGTTTTAGATTACCTGCCGCTACGAAAGGTGCCATACGCTGGTGAAGTCCTTCATCGGCCAACTGAATCCCTGTGGACAAGTGATTTGCTCTTTCCATCCATCCTTTGGCCCAATTGCCGTAGTTCGGGATGTCGTTTGCGTCTTTCCAAGTACCATATAGAGCAATGTAAATGTTATCTTCCAGCGAATAAGCCATGTCTTGGAGGCGCTTGGGCGGGTACCAATTAAGCCACAGCATGTGCGAAGGTGCAGGTGGCAAAGTTTCAACCATGCCTTTTAGGTAAGGCATTAGCTCGTCGATGGAAGCTTTGGTCCACATATTGTCCACTCCCCAATGTTGGTCGTCGGGGTAATGCGTCATCACAAAACGATACATCGACGACATATTTGCTTTCAAATAAGGTGTTTTGAAAAATGCTTTTTGCTTGATGGGGCTATTCAACATAAACGCTTTGGCCTCTTCGAGTTCGTCTTTTGTATCGGCAAAAATAGGCGCAACGGCTTCAATGCCTGGCCCCAAAAATTTCAAGACTTTGCGGCTTGTGAGTAACTGAAATTCGACGGCATCAGGCACACTCGGCCCTATTTCGTGCGCCCATCGGAACACATCTTCAAGGTGCTGAATATCAAAAACGTGGGTAATAGACCCGCAATAAGCAGGCTTCTTGAAAAGTCGTAAATGAAACGCCACCACAACGCCAAAAAATCCCCCGCCTGAGCCCCGCGCTGCCCAATAAATGTCGGAATTGAGGCTTTCGTTGGCATGAATGTACTCTCCGTTGGCAGTTACGACGTCGATACCAATAACGTTTTCGCAGGCCATGCCCAACTTTCGTCCGTTCCATCCAAAGCCTCCTTGAAGCAGATAACCACCTACACAAACCCCTTTGCAATGCCCCGCAGGAAAAAACAAGTCTTGGTCAAACAAGGCCGTTAGCAACGTACTCCCTCCTACCCCTGGCCCTACTTTGGCCGTCATCGCCTCACGGTTTACCTCATACGTATCAAATTTTCGCATGTTAATCAACACGCTGTTGTTCCGAACATGGTTGGCCGACCAACTGTGTCCTCCCGAACAAATACTGATGTGTTTTCCTTCTTTCCGCGCGTAATGGATGGTGTCAATAATGTCGTCAATGGTTTTGGGAGTTACCATCATATCGGGGCGGCGTCCAGGTTCCCATTGATTAAAAAGGGTATCCATAATAGCCCTATCAAAGCCTTTATCTCCTCGTTGGATAATGTCTCCTGAAATAGCAATTGGTTTCATGTTAAAATGGTTTTTAAAGGGTTGGATTAGTGAAATTCGTGGTATAAGTCGGGCAAGATTTTGGCCAAATGATTCATTTCTTCGGAGCAATGCTGCAACAAGTCTTTCGCTTGACGTTCAGGAAGATGCGCAATTTTGGGCAACACTGCTGACACCAGTTGAGCCAACTTATTGTCTCCCCTCAACTGAATGTGTTTTCCTCCCATCCAAAACCGAGAACGCATTTCCGCGCCAAAAGGCGTTTTGCGCACTTGGTGAATCAGCCATCCAAAATCAACGGGTAAATGAGGATATCCCAGCCGAGCACAGATGTAAACGGCTTGTTCTTTGTCTTCGATTTGTGCTTCCGAAAACCCTAACGTACTAGGGTGTACGAACTGAATCGCCGCTTTTTCGAGCGAATCACCAATGTATTCTTCGATGATGGAAGTGCGGCCAATGTACGCTTCATCGTCCCGCCCATCTTCCCAGCGGGCAGATTTGTGGGCAGCAGGATGCCATAATTTATAGCGATTATCTTGGCAACCGTGCCAGCCAAACCACCAGTCCCACATGGGAGGGGTTACGTCACGCATAGGCGTCAAAACCGCCACATGCAAACCTCCGTCTGGCAATAAAAAATACCCATTTTCGACCGTCTGATAGCCTTTTTCTGCCATTTTCGGAGCATTTTCTAGCGTCAATGCCTCTGGAGTTGGCAGGGCGTGTTCCAGCGTAGCAGCGACGTTGGCGGGAATGGGAGCAATTGTTTCGTTAAAAAATTTGGCAAAAGGTAATTCAAAATCATGGGTCTGATACCCCATGTAGGTGGCTTGGGTTGTCATTTTAAAATCATTATTTACATTTTTGTTCAACAATTTTGTTCATATAAAAACCAAAAAATAAGGCGAAACGCCTTTTTCAATTCAAAACGTGCTTAAATCCCCTGATTACCAAGGGCGTGCCACACAAAGCTTTTGATTTGTACCCTACGCTCCTCCAAAAAAGCAGTCATTGCTTCGTCGCTGCGTTTTTCTTTGGCTTTGATGTAATTATGCGCCAAGTAAGCCATTGAACATAAGCCGTATATATGGAGCATTAGGTGTTCACCCGTTATATCCGACTGTATCGTTCCTTGCTGTTTTGCCTCCTCTAGCAACCGATTTAGCACCTTTGGAAGTTCATCCGACTGACCCATCGCCATGAAATACGCAATTTCGGGCGATTCGTTAAAAATGTTGACCACAAAAGTCGGCAAGCCAGGCTTTAACGCACAAACATCACACAACAAATCAATCAAACCGTTCACCATTTCTTTCAGGTCGCGGGGCTGGGTCAAAACCCCTTGGGCATGTTCGAGGACAACCCCCACCGACCGCTTGAGCACTTCCTGAAAAAGTTCTTCTTTGGAATTGAAGTAATAATGCATCATCGTCCGACTGATACCCGCTTCTTCGGCAATGAGCGAGGTTCGTGCCCCTTTAAATCCGTTGGCATGAAACACTTTCTCAGCAGCTGCGAGTATGCGGTCTTTGGTATCGTGGTCGATTTTTGGCATTTACCTTTTCCTTTTCTCGACAAAATTGTTTATAAAAATATTTACTTCCAATTTTTTATCCAAAAAATATTTTTTCACCCAGTACTGAGGGTTGCGTATCCCGTGTAGAGGGTTGCTCACAACCCGCCTCTCACGCGCCAAAGGTTAACCAGAAAAAAGCCCTTAAAATTCAATGCGCCAATTCAGAATCGGCACTAAGCCCAGTTGGGTATCAAACTGCAAGCTTTTGGTGGAAGTATCGTAGAATGGTTGGTATAAATTGAGCCGATTGAAGACATTTTGAACGTCCAGCGAAATCGTTGACGTGGTTTTACGACGGTTTTTGGTAAAACTCACCCGCGTGTCAAAACGAAAATAATTGGGCAATTGCTCTTCGTACGACCGTTCATACACTCTTACGGTCGTGTTACGTTTTTGAGATTGGGACAAATCAATCGGAACATAACGGTTGCCCCCCGCCCATAGGCTTCGGAGGTTGACGGCCAACGTATTGGTTTTCATTTTACCCATTTTCCATTCTTTACCCAAAAGAATATTCTGCACAAAATTGCCATTAAAACGGCTATTGCGCTCAATACCGTCGCGGGCAGTGTATTTGGCCTGATACAATGAGGTAGTGAAAATAAAATAGAGCCCTTTCGTCAAAAATTTCTCTAACGTAAAGTCTATCCCATAATTCCGCCCCGTCCCTGCGCTTACTAATGAGTCGGTGATGTATCCGTCCATTAAGTTGAGCATAGATTCGGTTTTGAGTAAGGCCGTTTTAGCATAAACGGTGCCTATCGGAACGTCAAAATGACGCTGGTAATACGTTTCGACTTGCCATCTCCAATCTTCGCGCGGTCTAAACTCGTACCCAACCACAAAATGCGCCGATTTCATCAAATCCAAGTTTTTATTGGCTTGGGTAGTCGCCCCATTGGTGGTTTTAACTTCTGCAAAATAAGTCGATAGCGCTTCGATTCGGCTGTGTACGCCCATCCCAGCCGTCAAGGCGTGGCGGGGCAAAACATTCCAACGAAATCCCACCCGAGGTTCAACAGAAGTTTGACTATTGATTCCTAGCCGAGTTGCGTGAAGCCCTGAAGTCAGGGTAAAAGTGGGTGAAGCACGAAATTTCCATTGACCATACGCCTGAACAAGTGAGGTTTCGCCGCGTTGGTTGACCGTCGTACTAAGGCGCGGCCCATCAATGGTCTGATTGAGCAAAACAAACCTCAAATCACTCATAATCAACCCCATGCGAAGTGAATGCTGTGCGTTGATTTTATGATTCCATTGCAACGAAAATCGATACGCTTGGTTGGTAAAATCTTCTTCTCGAACGTAAATTTGTTGAAGACGGTTGGCATCGTACGTTTGCCGATTAGCCGCCCAACTAACGGTAGCATCGAGGTACGATTTAGGGGAAAGAAAGAGTGTGTAATTGAGACCAACTACCGCACGGTCGGAGTGAAACGCATCGTTTTGGGTGGTACGGCGGCGAATCTGACGACTTAGTCCTCCCATTCCCCACAACGATAAAGTACTATTTTTAGAAGTAGGGAAGAAAAACTTAAACGCGCCATCCTGAAAGTCGGGAGCCGCATCTCCGATGATTTCAATTCCTGCTCGTTTTATCATTTCGAGCGTCGAATAGCGGTAATTCACCAAATACGATGATTTACTTGAACGCTTAAATGGCCCCTCCGCCGCAATATCGGCACCGAGCACACCCACCTGCACCGAATATTCGCGTTTTTCGTGATTTCCTTTCCGAAGTTTCAAGTCAAATACCCCCGAAGTAGCATTGCCGTATTCGGCAGGAAACGCCCCCGTGAAGAAATCCGAATTACTCAGCATATTGACACTCAAAGCGCTAATTCCCCCTCCCGTCGCTCCTTCTTCGGCAAAGTGGTTGGGGTTTGGAATCTCTACTCCTTCCATGCGCCATAGCACTCCCTTGGGACTATTCCCTCTGATAATGAGCGCGTTGCTTTGTTCATTATTATTGGCTACCCCCGCGTAGGTAAGCGCCATACGTGCGGGGTCATTGATGGCCGCGGCGTAGCGTTTTACTTGTTCTACCGAAAAAGAACGAGCCGAAACGGTAGCCATTTCGTTGAGCGCAGTTCCGTTTTGCGGCGCAGCTTTTACCGTAATCGTTTCCAATTGCTGAAGCGATTCGGTTAGCCGAATAGTGAGGTCAATTTCCTTCCCAGCTCCCACAACTAGCTCTTGAATGAGGCCATTTTCGTACCCCAAAAAAGATACTTTTAGCGTATGACGCCCCACGGGTACGCCAGTAATTTTGAAAAAACCATTAGCGTCGGTTTGTCCTCCCAGCAGGGGTTGTGTAGTCACTACGGCCACACTTGCCCCCACCAAAGGCTGTCTAGATTCTGCATCAATCACCTGGCCTTTAATGGTTTGAGAAATATTTTGTCCCAAACCATTCATTGACCAGCATTGCAGTAGAAATATACAACTTATGACCAACCAGTATCTTTTAGCCATTGCTTTTACATTACAAATGTGCCAGCACTTCTTTCAATGAAGTGAACTCCTTGAAATTAGGATGTTCGATGCGATGGTCGATTTGTTCAAACGCCCAAGTCGTATGAAACGGCACATGAAATCCGTGTCCTCCCATGGTCAAAACTGGCAATACGTCAGATTTGAGCGAATTGCCTATCATCACAAATTCTTCGGGAGCAATGTCGAGGTGTTTGATGAGCTTTCGGTAATCGACTTCGCGCTTTTCGCTCATGATTTCGATGTGGTGAAAATAGTGCTCCAAGCCCGATTTCTTCAATTTTCGTTCTTGGTCGAGCAAATCGCCTTTGGTGGCCACCACCAGCCGATACCGCCCCGAAAGCGAATGTAAAACATGTTCCACGTCGTCCAGAAGTTCAATCGGCTTTTCGAGCATTTCTTTGCCAAGCCCAATAATTTTTTCAACCACATCTAAACTAATGGTTTTTTCCGATACCGACATGGCCACCTCTATCATACTCAAAATGAAGCTCTTCACCCCGTAGCCGTACAACGGCAGGTTCTGAATTTGCATTCGATACAACTCTTGAGAAACCGTGTGGTGGGGTAAATAATCTTCCAAAAGGGCGCACAATTTCCGTTCAGTTTCATTGAAAAAAGGCTCGTTTGACCACAACGTATCGTCAGCGTCAAAAGCCACAACTTTTATACTCATAAATGTATTTTCTGTAAAAATACCTCCCTACATCAAATATTCCACCAATAGGTCATTTTTAAGACTAACGCACGGTTTTTTACCATTAAGTTTTCGGGTAAATAATTGTCCGTATAAACGATAAACAAGTCAGAAGCAGGTTGGTAGCGCCACTGCAAACGGGTGTTCAAGTTGACATTATTGGCCTGATTGTTATACTGCACGAACGTAGTCCAGAAAAGATTGTTACGGAACGTCACGTCAACGCGCGGCCCTAGCAACAACAATTCAACTGGTTTTTGCAAATAAGGTACTTTGATGATGTTGTAGTCCACCGAAAACTTGGTGGCTACATACGGCTGAAAGCGATACCCCAACGTCGTTTTTAGATTCAAGCGCGTTCCGTCGGCGTAAAACCCTCCATAACGAGTGGCAAACGAGTACGTAAAACGTGTTCGAGGGCTTGAAGTAAATTCCGTTCCCCACGAGTTCCAGTAGTGCTTAGTCCCTGCGGCCAATTTTTCACGGCCAGTGTTGGTTGGGTCAAATGGAGCTAGTAGCTGCACGTAATTCGTAGCAACCCAAGCCATTCCTATCGCACGGTTGCGAAAATTGAAATTATAGGCCATAAACGTCTCATTATCTGTCAAACGGCCTGATTTATTCCAAAACAACGTTGACTGTAGCAAAGGCCCGTGACTGATTAATAGCGGGGAATTTACAAAAAACAAATACCCCACGTTCGGCGCCATCATCTGATACCCACGACGGGCGGCATTGGGGACATAACCTACTTCGGCATTGTAATTTTCCCCCACATATTCCTGACGCCATTGCCAAAAGAAATTGGCTTTGTTGTAGTTCAAAATACTTGCAATAGCTACGTCATTGCCCGATACGTTTGGACTGAATGACTTCAAAACGGTGGCTTTCCCCGTCCAGATATTGTTGGCCGAGGCTAAGTTAAACTCCGCTCCTACGTTTCGATTAAACGCCGATGCGCCTTTATGAACACTTTCATCGAGGTTTAAAGACTGTTTATTCACCATCAGCAAGCCTACGTTCGAGCGAGCAAACACTTTTCGTTGCAAAGCCACCACCGCAAAGTTTTGGGCGGGCGTTGCACCGTCCTCTTTGGTTTGCGTGTCCAACACACCAATTCGCCAATTTTTATCCAATTTCCCGCTCAGGCGCGCTCCAAATAACAACGGCACCCCTAACCCTATCCGACGCGAAAAGAAAGGCCGCAACGTGGCAAAACCAAAATTGGCAAACAAATCGGCATTTTCAAGGAAAAACTGACGACGTTCGGGGAAAAATAACTCAAAACGGTCGAGGTTGGTTTGTTGTACATCCACTTCTACTTGAGAGAAATCAGGATTTACAGTCAAGTCTAAGTTGAGCGACGAATTGAGGGCAATTTTAGCATCACCCCCGATATTTGGTTTAATATCAGCAGGCGTTTTGGCCAGTTGATTTTTAGAAATACTCGTCAAGGCGTAAGGAATCAAAGAAATATTTTTTCCAGCAGGTGGCAAAGGCTTATCCCACACCAATACTCCAGCATACCCTAAGTTAGCCGACTGAAACTGACGTGGAACGGGCGCCCAAGCCGATTTTTCGTTCGTTGCTAAATCCAAACGACTACCGTTAATACCCCAGCGTAAATTATCGGGGCGATAGCGAATGGTTTTAAACGGAATAGCTGCTTCCCACACGTAGCGGTCTTCATAGTTTCGCGTTACACAATGCCATTTATTATCCCAGTTGAGGTTTATCATCGTTCCGTCAGCCTCTTGTCCGTCCCAAATCGCTCCTGCGGCACTTGCCCCAAACGAATAGCCATTGGTGAGGTCTTCAAAAGTATCAAGTACAACAAAAAAGTTATCATTAAGTCCAAAATTAAAATCCCGTTTTAGCGACTCCACCACAAAAGAGCCTTTTACGGCCTTATAGCAGACTGCAATGATGTATAAATTATGTTGATCATAACAAAGGCGCATTTCGGTCTTATTTCGCGCAAAGCTGGTATCCATGGGGGTAATCATGTAGAAATCTTTAGCCAACTCCGTCTGCTGCCAAGCGGCATCATTTTCTACGCCGTCGATTTTGATAGCCCCTTTAGCTTCAAAAATGTGGTATTGAAATTTTTCGTTTTTCTTTTGCGCAAACGTTACGAGAGAAGTGCAACAAAGCAGCAAGCACAATAACCGATACATGAATCTGATTTTAAGATAGATAGGAACAAATTGAAACTAAAAAATGTGGGGCTTAGCAGGTTTCCCCTAAGCCCCACATGAGATAAAATAAAAACCAACGATTTTTTACTCGTCTTATTTGTACGCCTCTGCTACTTGGCGCTGTGTACCTAAGTTTTCGATGCCTAGCTCTACTACGTCACCCGCTTTGAGATACCTTGGTGGCTTAAAGCCCAAACCAACTCCAAATGGAGTACCTGTGGAAATAACATCGCCTGGAAGAAGCGTCATGAATTGGCTCAAGTAACTTACCAAGGTTGGAATTTTAAACACCATATCATCGGTATTTGAATCTTGCAACATCTCATCATTCACTTTCAACCAAAGGCGAAGTGTATGAGGGTCAGCGATTTCATCTTTGGTTGCCATGAAAGGCCCAAGCGGGGCAAAAGTATCATTACTTTTACCTTTTACCCATTGACCACTGCGTTCGAGTTGAAACTCACGCTCCGAGTAATCGTTGTGTAAGATATAACCCGCTACATAATCCATGGCATTGGCTTCATCCACATAGCTTGCTTTTTTACCAATCACAAACGCCAATTCCACCTCCCAATCCGTCTTCACTGAATTGCGCGGAATAATTACGTTATCGTTTGGACCACACAACGCAGAGGTAGATTTAAAGAAAATTACAGGTTCTTTAGGCACATCCATCCCAGATTCAGCCGCGTGCTTAGCGTAGTTTAAACCGATACAAACGATTTTCGACGGGCGAGCAATCGCCGACCCAAGACGAACGTCGTCTGCCACGTCTGGGCAGGTATCGGCATTGGTCGTAAGCCAAGCTGCCAAACGAGTAAGGCCATCAGTAGCGAAAAAAGCTTCATTAAAATCTTCGCCAAATGCTGATACATCTACTTTACGGCCATCAGACAAAATAACCCCTGGTTTCTCTTGTTCAAATGTGCCAAAACGAAATAGTTTCATTATGGAAGTGGAAAATATATGAATGATGATTGATTAACTTTCAATACTACGAATTTATAAGCACTTCGTACCAAAAATCTAACCAGAAATCACCCCTTCAAAAAAAGTTAAAAATATTTTCAATTTTAATTTACTCATTATCTGGTATTTAAAAATATTTTAAAATTTTTTTTGCATTAACACTTGCGTCGTATTGTCAAACCATGTACTTTTGCACCACGATTTCAGAACAACGCAGACAACAAAAGAAAAAAAGTTGAAAGCAGTAATGAAAAAGTAAGATTCCGTAGCTCAGTTGGTAGAGCAATACACTTTTAATGTATGGGTCCTGGGTTCGAGTCCCAGCGGGATCACAAAAATAAAAAAGCCTCAAAACGCACTGTTTTGAGGCTTTTTTTTGCCCAAAAAATCATTGAATAGTGGATCAAGTACAAATTGTACAATTACTCATTTTATTTCTCCCTTAAACAGATAACCCATTTTTATTAAACCAATAACCACTTGCTTCTCTTGTCGTATCTTGGCTTTCCGTGGGTGTGATACCTATTCATCCCATCTAGTAAAATCTGGGTTGAGGAACGTTGCATAATCCGCTGCATCTGAAAGATTATCGAAATCCTCCATATTAGTTATTCTGACTTTGATAAGCCAACCTGAGTAATAACAGTCCAAATTAATTAACTCTGGGTCACTTATTACGAGTTCATTAATTTCGAGAATCTCCCCCATTACGGGCATATAAAGATCTTCACTTGTTCGGACCGCGTCCAATTTTCCAAAAATGCCGTAAACCTCCATGATGGCACCAACTTTTTCACAAAACTCAACATTTCCCATTCGACCATACATTTGGTTGGCATATTCGGTAATACCAATCGTTGCTTCTTCGCCCTTGAGGCGAACCCATAGGTGTGTATTTGAGTATTTTAAATGATCAGGATATTCCATAATTTAACCACTAATTTGTTTGTTCTTTATTAAAGAATAGTGCCGCATTTTGGCTTTGCGCTAGTGTCAATAGGTTGTTTAAACTGATAGGGTATGTAAACCTTTATAATCCATTAAAAACCAACAAAATAGCCAATATAAGTATCTACCTTACACCAACCTTATTTAGAGAAGGGTTGAAGAACCAATATTTTGAGTAGGTAAAATACGGCTCAAAGATTGTATTCAATTTCTTGAATTATTTTATCAATACTTTTTTCTGTTTCAAGGAACAACAAAGCATTATTAAAGACAAAACTCTTTTCTTCATCGTCCATGTAACTACTCACAAAATCACGACCCAATCTGATAATATTATCAGATTTACTCGTTTTTTGCCTAAATTGTAAATTGTAACCGAGAACAGGAACTACCTGTAGTATTCTCAGGCTTTATTTAGTATACTCTTCGTACTCTTCATTGTTCATCAAATTGTTCAACTCTGAGGCGTCAGTATAGCTGATTTTTACAAGCCAACCCTCATTGTGTGGGTCTTCGTTGAGTAATTCAGGGTCATCTATCACTGAGCTATTAACTTCTGTAATGGTGCCCGATAAGGGGGAAAATAAATCTACAAGAGATTTAACTGATTCCACACTACCCATTTTGTCGTGCTTTTGTAGAACTACCCCCACCTCTGGTAATTCGACGAAAACGATTTCACCCATTTCTCTTTGACCAAAATCAGTGAAACCTACTACCGCAATGCCGTCATAAGCATCTACCCACTAGTGCTCTTTTGTATATTTATTATTGGAACGATACATAGTTAAAAATTTAACACATAAGAAATGCTGCCTCCATTATCGCATTTTGGCTTTGCATTTGTACTTAGAAAATGCACTCTTCAAGGAACTCTGGTATTGTCCGTACAAAAACAGCGTAATGTCCTACTCATTGATTAACGAAGAAAGTTTGTGAGTTCATTTTCTGGTTTTGAGCCGATTAATTGACGCGGATGCCTGCCTTTTTCAAAAACAATAAGTGTAGGCGTTGCTCTTATATTATGTTCTTTTGTCATTTCAGGGCTATCGTCAATATCTACTTCTAAAAACTTATAGCTACCTGTATTGCGGTTAGCTTCTTTTTCAACTAATCGTCGAAAATTCTTACTTGGGCCACACCAAGTGGCTTTAAATAAGACTGCCAAGGGCTGTTCTGAGCCACTGATAAGCGCGTTTAAATTGCTATCATCAGCTTTTTGTAAATTCATAATTGATTAGTTTTAAATAAATGATTGTGAAATGCCGCCTTTATCGCATTTTGGCTTTGCGTTGGTGCCAACAAAAGTGTTGTACTGAGGGGAATAATTATATTCCAGTACTATTCTACCTCTAACCCAAAACGGTCGTAGTTTTTATGAATAAATTCTGCCCATTGTGATGGCACTTCTTCCTGCGGGTAAATAGCAATTACAGGGCAAGCATCTACGCACAAGCCACAATCAATACATTCTTCAGGGTTTATATACAATTGCTCCCAATCTTTATTTTTACCATAGATGCAATCTACAGGACAGACATCAACACAGGTAGTGTCTTTACAACCTATACAAGGTTCGGTGATAATATGTGACATTATTATTTTTGTTTTTTGGTGAATAAATAAGGTGTTGAGTGGTTATACACAGTCACGTTGCATAGGTGAATTGGTATCAGTAAATAGTTGCCTATAAGCAGCAGGGAGCTCCCGTAAAGTCAATCCATCTAATTGACTAGCTATTTTTTTAGCAGCAGCCAGCGCCAAGTCAGCATCTTCTTCAATAATATAGCCAGGGATTTTACGCCACTCTTTTTGGTTTGGACTGTCAACCATGTAGTATTCTATGATAGCGTATGCTTTTCCGCTGGGAGTCGTACCACCTAGTTTAGCAACTGCATCAATTTTTTCAGGATCGTTAGTCATGATTAAATAATTAAGGTTTAGTGCCCCCATTTCGTAGGAAGGCTTTACGTAAATATTTGATTAATAACTATTTGGATAATTAGAAAAGTAAAATTGGTAGTACTAGAATCTAAGACTGACCAACATCTGAAACAAACCTTCACTTAAATTGTCTCTCACTTTCTAGATTTTATATGTACGAAAAGAATATTTTTTATGCCAAATATGTATAAAGCTTTAATTGTTTTCAATTCCAAATAATCCTAATTTTAAACGCCCCTTTTCCGTAAGTAAACCCCCGTTAATCGTAAGTAAACCTAAGATGAAAATTAAAACGCTCATCATTGACGACGATCCGCATTGGCAACTTCTTATTCGTAAACTGGTAGAAAGTACTCCTTTTTTAGAATGTATAGGCGTATTCGGTTCGGCAATGGACGCCTATGCCCAATTGCACGAGGCCGACTTATTGATTTGTGACATCGAATTACCCGATATGAAAGGCGTTGAGTTTATTCAAAATCTACGGCAGCCTCCGTTGGTAATTTTTATCACCTCACATGCTAATTATGCCCTTGATTGCTTCGAAGTAGCTCCCGTCGATTTTTTGCTAAAAGGCTTTACCCCCCAGCGTTTCCTGAAGAGCATTGAGAGAGTGAGAGAGCGCTTCAAAGACGAACGATCTATCCCAGTGATGGAGCCCTACTTTTTTGTTCGCGATGGAATGAACTATGCCCAAATCCGCTATCGAGAAGTTCTCTACATGAAATCTCAAGACAACACCCTCCACATTGTCACCCCCGACCGAGTATACTCCCCCACTCTGACCATTCCCAAAATGGAAGAACAGCTTAAAGGTGACATATTTATACGGGTACATCGCTCCTACTTAGTCAATCGCTTAGCCATTGTCAGTATCACAAAAGATGATTTAATATTGACCAATGGGGAGAGGGTATCCATCGGTGAGCAGTACAGAGCAATGTTGTACCGAAAGCATATTGAGAAGAATATAGTTAGCCGAAACGGCTGAGCTCAAACAAGATGAATAAGCAACGTTTATGAAAAACCTTTTAATTCTTCTTTTCCTTTGTCTGTTTAGTATTTCACTTGCACAGCGTACAGCTTCTGTATTGTCACTCCAACAGCAGATAAACAGTGCTAACGCTGATAGCACTCGCAGTCGTTTATTTTGGAAACTGGGTGTTTATTACGAGCCAATCAACCAAGATTCCTGTTTGCATTTTTTGCACCAGTCACTACAGGCAGCCCAACGCAGCCGCCAGCCTTATGCTATAGCCCGAGCAATGCACGGTCTCAGCCACGCCTACATCTATACTGAAAAAAATGAAAGCAAAGCACTCGAGTGGGCAAACAAAAGCATTGCTGTTGCTCACAAGAACAACGACTATGTACACTTGGCGAAATCTTATCAAATGTTATGCACAGTTTCTAATCATCAGAACATAGGTAATAGTGAGGAGATAGCAATGCAAGCGTTACGCTATGCACAAAAAACAAACAACTGGGAGGTGGTAACAGATTCTTATGGAATACTAGCAAATCACTACATAAATGAAAAAAATTACCGCAAGGCAGAATTATTTACGGCAAAAGCTCTTCCCCTTTTAGAACAACATGATTTAAACCATTGGTTTACGTACGGCATTAACTATGCAGAGTTGCTAAAAAGAAATGGCAAATCAGCACAGGCGGAAGAAATGTATCGAAAGCTATCGTCAAGAAAGGATAAAATACCCATGATAAGAGGCGAGTGGGTGTATTTAAACGACGTAGCAAAAGTTGAAAAAGGCCTCAAAAATTACTCCGAAGCTGAAAGGTTATTATTGAAAGGCCTTGCCAATGAAAGGCAAAGGTCCAAACCAGACACCCTCCATTTGTTTTTTTTCTATCAAAATTTGACCGACCTCTATACTAAACAAGCAAATTATAAAAAAGCCTATGAAACAGGCATGCTTTATACCGATATGCGCCAATGGCTCAAAGAAAAGCGCCAAACCCAAGATAGTAAACTGCAAATGACAAAATGGAAAGCCAAGTTGGATTTGGAGAAAAAAGAAGCTGAAATTGCACTGTTGGCCAGACAGAAAAAAGATCAGCAACTGCTGCTGATAGCAGCCTTAATAATTGGGCTATTATTAGTGTGTTTTGTAGTCATATTACAATATATACGCCGTCGGATTGAACGGCAAAAAGTAGAATTAGCATCACTCAACGCTACCAAAGACAAATTATTTGCCATTCTCTCGCACGATTTACGTTCGCCCGTATGGAGCTTGGGCAGTTATTTAATGCTTATTGATTGGGGGGCACTCAGCCAACGTGAATTTGTAGAATCGGTACAAGATCTCAACAGCCAGCTCCTAAGAGTGCAAGATATGCTGGAAAATGTATTGAATTGGTCGCTGTCCCAACTAGGAGGTATGCGTCCAAAGAAGGAATCTATTTCCATTTTTCCTGTATTAGAGGAACAATTGACCCTCCTGCAACAATCAGCAAAAGCCAAAAACATTCTGATAGAGCTACATGTACCGCCAGAAGCACAACTAACAGTAGATAAAAATCATTTTGCGATTATTGTACGCAATCTTCTACATAACGCAGTAAAGTTTACAAAGTTGAGTGGACGGGTTAATATTTACTATAAAGAAAAAAGAAATAGCAGCTATTTAGAAATCAAAGATACAGGCGTGGGTATTTCGCAAGAAAATCTTAAAAAATTGTTCGTCTTAAACAGAGAAACATCCCGACTTGGAACTGCCCGTGAAGGAGGGACAGGTTTGGGACTTATGTTGGTTAAAGAATTGATGGAAGCAAATGGAGGCACCATTGAAGTACATAGCGAGGTAAATCTAGGCACTACTTTTATCATGGTCTTTAAAAGAGAGCAGGACGATATTTTTACAACGGCCTCTATGGAGTCCATTCCAAAAGCTATGGAACAACTTGGCTTAAGCATATAGCTACGTTGGCCGATATAGGAAGAATCCTACATTTGCTTACCCCTGTGAATTGAGCTCGGATACCTTTGATTTTAGCACGGTCCGTTGCATGGTTAAAAGACTCCGCCGAAACGTTGGTACTTCGATTATCAAAGTAGCGACCCGCAGCAGTGGTTTAGACTCCTTTCATAGTGATTTGGGATGGAGCGCGATACCGCGTTAAAGCAGATTCTCCTACTTTTCACTTCAGCCTTTCGATAAAAAATTCTTCCGCTCAGGGTCTTAATCCTCTTTATTTTTCTCCGTTAGGTGAAGCTGCAAAACGTCATCTTGGGGTCAATGGTAGTCAATTCAAAATTTTCGGAAACGCTCAGTCTAAAATAAATTCTGTCCATAAAAATAGAAGGATAGACAGAAAACTTTCCAAAGTAAGTAGAGTTAATTAAACGCACAAACCTAAAAAAAGCTAACAGCCTCCCCAAATTTTAGGCTTGACCTCTTATTTTTTCCAAAATAAAAAGCCTCAAAACTTGCGTTTTGAGGCTTTGCGTTTCGCGCTGCGATTGTGACCCGTAGGGGAATCGAACCCCTGTTTCAACCGTGAAAGGGTCGTGTCCTAACCGCTAGACGAACGGGCCGACTGGTCTCATTGTTCGCTGCGTTTGTGAAACGTGGTGCAAAGGTACGATTATTTTTGACACTAGAAACAATTGACCTAAAATTTCCAATTTTTTTTTCAGTAAAATTCAAAAATAACCACAAAACAAAAACGCCCCAAAACTTGCGTTTTGAGGCGTTGCGTTTCGCGCTGCGATCGTGACCCGTAGGGGAATCGAACCCCTGTTTCAACCGTGAAAGGGTCGTGTCCTAACCGCTAGACGAACGGGCCGACTGGTCTCATTGTTCGCTGCGTTTGTGAAACGTGGTGCAAAGGTACCGCAATTTTTCACACTGTCAACAGTACGGGCAATATTTTTTTTGAAATAATTTTTTAATCGTTGGTAATCAGTAGTTTTGAGGCTTAAAAAAATAGAAGACGTGAAACATTTATTGAAAGAAGCCCACTTCCGAGTTACGGGTAGCCTCTGGATTGAGAGCGAAGAGCAACGCTTCCTCGGCCCTGGTAGAGTTGAATTATTAGAGCGAATCGAGGAGACAGGCTCAATCAATCAAGCTGCCAAACAAATGGGGATGTCGTACAAAAAAGCGTGGGAGATGGTCAACTCTCTAAATGCCCAAACCAAGAATCCCGTAGTCATTACCCAAACGGGAGGCGAAAAGGGCGGCGGCACCACTATTACCGACGAAGCCCGCGAGCTCATTCGATACTATCGTCAGGTTCGCGAGCGATTTAAGCGCTTTTTAGAAGAAGAAAGTTTACTTTTAAACGAATAATTTGAGTTACAGTTGGCACTTATCAAAAAATAAAATACTTTTGCAGCCACTTTTAGCTCAAACTAACGTGAAAGTTTCGGGATGTAGCACAGCCAGGTAGTGTACTTGTATGGGGTGCAAGGGGTCGTGAGTTCGAATCTCGCCATCCCGACAACTGAAAAAAAAGCACTTACGACTCAATGTTGTAAGTGCTTTTTTTATTGGTTTAAACTGATATATATGCCATTGAAAATTAGGAGGCCGTAAGTAGCTACAGATGCTATCAGCTCCATCAAATGGATCGCTGCACCAAGTTACGTCCCATCGTCTTTTTGGCTCTACCCAAGCGACCATTCGATTTGATGAAATAGATAGGGGGATGTTCTTCTTAGTCAGCCATAATCGGGCCTTGGTGAGTACTTCGATATGCTTCCATTAAATACTTTAACTTGATTACCTCTGTTCCTGTTGTAGGAACGGTTACCGCCTCAGAAGTCATGGTAGCCACTAACGAGTTTAAAAACATTAGCACCCCTAAAAAGCTGGCTTGCCATGCAGGGACGGTCGGTCGCTACCGTAGCTCCGTTTCCATATCAGTCAGGTAGTTGCGTAAGGAAAAAAATAGGAGTTAGTCATCATGCTAGAAAACGCTTAAAATCACTTCTTCATTTGGCTGCTATGCCAACCATCAGAGCAAAAGGGGAAATACAAAACTACTATTTGAGAAAAGTAGCTGAGGGCAAAACAAAATGTCGGTTTTGAATGCTGTAAGAAACAAAATTGTCCATCATCACTGTACTATCTCGTTCACAATCAAAAAAAATATGGCAAAAACTATACCCCTGCTCTTGTTTAAATCATGGAAATCCGTGCGAACGTTCATCAAAACACAAGACAGGATACTTTTCATCATATGGTAATGCATAAAGAGCTAAAATTTTCTCCATCTTGGCAATAAAAATACTATCTATTAGACCAATGCACCAAGTGCGTTTAAGATGAGGCCGCAATTCGTTTTTTTTAAGAATTGTACTAACATGGGTATGAGATAACTCCTGACCAATACCTAACTCAACCACTTTATCAGCTAATAATCGAAACGTCCATGTAGAATGTCTTTCTGGAGCTTGGCTACATACTAAGGCTGTTCATCGTCTGAAATAACCATTGGACGGCCTCTTCCTATCTTGTCAGAAAATAGTTAAGTACAAGCGCATCCGCCTGTTTGATGGTATATTTATCGCATATCTCTCGCATAGAAATATAAGTCATACCTACTTCACTACCTACTGTTTTATAACTTTTGCCCGCGTCAAGACCAAGAAGTACTTGAATCCGTTTGTGACTCTTAACTGTCAATGAACTTTTTAATGAAAGCCCCCTCTAATTCTAAACGGTCTTTTGAGTCTAATTTGATATGTTACTTCTGCATAATTTTGCGTTTCAGAAGCTAATAGGAAAATCGTACTAATTTAGTGTACAGTGTATTTTGTATGGAGATTGAGTATAATTTTATCAGAATGATTTTCTAGCAATTTATGAACGTATTATTATCTGCCCACCAATCAAAAGAATTACCCCAACAAACGAGGAGGTATTATTTTTTGCTTTTTCTGTACTCATTTTTACTTACTGGCTTTGTAAGCTGCACAACTGAAACGCGTAAAGAAACATCCACGGCTCAAGCTCCTCCATTATGTGGACAAAGCAGCGCAGTTAATGTCAGTACGTTGAGTTTAGATACGCTATTTAAGCCCATCCTTCGAGAAGGCCTTGGCGATAGTCATCTGTCAATAAGTACCCGCAATCAGGAGGCGCAACAGTGGTTTGATCAAGGAATAAACCTGCTGCATGATTTTTGGCACATTGAGGCATACCGAGCGTTTCGTCAAGTCATTCGCTTAGATTCTACTTGCGCAATGGGGTATTGGGGTGTAGCTATGTGCCAACCAGGTTTTGGAGGCAACGATACTAGTGTCTGGCGCAATGCCATCGCCCAAGCGAAAGCAAGGCAACAAGGGATTACGGACCTTGAAAAAGCGCTAATTGAGGCGACAGAAGTTCTTGTTTTACAGGGTATTCACGGAGCGGCTCCTGCTTTTAAGGCACTAGCAGCTCGTTTTCCCAATGAGCCCGAAGTATTAGCTTTTGCCGCTATTATATTCCGTCAGAATGTTCGCACGGATGATGGTGGTAAAAGCAGTGATGAGGTAAAAGCTTTTTTGGAGCGCAGTATGGCGCGTTTTCCTCATCATACAGGCTTGCAGCATTACTACGTGCATGTCATGGAAGTACGACCTGATTTCAAAAAAGTGGCGGCCTTGGCCGAGCGGATGCCTGCGCATGCCGGGACATATCTACTTTTTACAAGGGCAATACGCCAAGGCTGCTTCGGTGTTTGAAAAAGCCCGCCAACAGGAAACAGCCTATCATACAGCGGAAAAGGTGCCTTACGCCGCTGACCAAAACTACATGCACAATCTGCATTACCTGACGGTAGCTTACAGTGAAATGGGCCAAAAGGAAAAAGCCCTGACCGCCGCACAACAGTATGCAAACATCACCCTTAGCCAACAGGCTCCTCAAGACGGCTCAGCACTGATGCTGCTCTACGAGGGGCGTATTCTGCCGGCTTTGGTGTACATGCGTTTTCGAGAGTTTGCCAAAGCAGAAGAGAAGATTAGTTTTTGGCTCAATAGCCCGTCTGTGCCATTGACTAACCCGTTGGTGAGACTGTATCTGCAAGGGATGCAGGCCTATTGCCGAGGTATGGAGGCCGTGGAGCGGGGCAATGTGGCGGAAGCAATTGCTCAAGGGGGGCTGCTAACTCAGTTGATGCAGGCGTTTGAACAAAAAGGGGTTCAACATCAGCAAACAGTTGAATTTAAAAGCATTAACGAAACGTTCGATATTTTGAGCATGGCACGTTATGAGTTGGCGGGCTGGATTGATAACGTAGATAAATCGAAGCCTTTTAACGATATGGCCTGGAAAGCGGCGCTTGATTTAGAAGGTGCGATTAACTACGACGAACCGCCGCGCCTCATGTATCCAATTGGCGAAAGCCTCGGTCGCCTACAGCTGCGTCGTGGTGCTCCAGGCGAAGCTAAAAAAGCATTTTTGTTAGCTTTACACAAGCGCCACAACAGCCCTTTTATTAAAACACTGATGAAGTAAGGGATAGAAAAGTAGTAGGTAAAGTTGTTGTAAAATTAATGTGTTATTATTAATCCAGATTTATCAATCATTGATTAATCTGGGTTAATTGATTATCAACAACGACAAAATACCCCACCAACAATGCTAGTGGGGTGTCTAACTTTCTACTTTTCAACATTTGCTTTACCTAAAATTATATGTTAGCTGTATGAGCTACTTTTATACCTTATTCGATAATAATCTCATTTTTTTACCACCAATGCCTTACTTATCACTTCATAACGATTTGTGAGTCTTATCTTATAATTACCTGCAGGAACTTTGGAGGTACTTAACAGTATCGTATTCACCCCTCGCTTCGTTTTCCAATCTATCGTTTGTAGTATTTTACCTGTCACATCTATTAATTCTAACGTTGATACCACTTCGTCAAAACCTAGAAAATACTTTACTATCGACTCATCTACAGCTGGGTTTGGATAATTAATTAGCTGATACTCCCCTGCCAAACCGCCCTCAATATTACTATCTAATTCAAATCCTACTTTTTTACTCATTTCAAGTAAAGCACTTTTTAGACTCGTCGTTGACGAAAACTGTTCCATTGGAAAGGCGTGAGATACTGGCTTTTGACCTGATCGAGAATAAAAACTATTCCCCACATTGAGAGATAGTTTTTCGTTAGCTACGGATATAAATGGGTCATCCGAATCCATCGACTTAACTTCTGACAATCCTTCTTCGCTGCCTTTAAACGTAAATAACGCCACGGGTTCGCCACTTCGAAATGTTCCATAGTTCGTTTCGGAAGGCGATTTACCGATAATGTAATATTCTGAAGCAATACCCGCCTTTTTAAAAACTTCCTCCGTACCCAATTTGACGGGAGTTTTATCCCAATTCCCACGTATGTCTTGTATTTGATTAATTACAAAACCACGGGGTACTTTTAAAGTAAACTGCGCTGTCGCTCCTTTCTCTTGAGTATCTGCATTGTTAACGTTTGGCGTATCATAGTTAGGGACAATCCACGCCGTATACACTTTCTTGTCAGAATCGTAACTAACCATATATTTCACCGTCAGGTTGGAGAGACCCTGGCTATATAAAAGAGTAGGTGTTAGTAAACTGATCAATAATAAGAGGTAACAGTTGTTCTTTTTCATTTTATTTATCAATTTGAAATGGCGATACTTGTAAAATACCGCCATTTGTTGTACGAATTATTTCTTTGTCTTTTTCACCGTGACTGGAATGCACAAATTAACTGGACAGCAATTAATACCTGTTTCTATTATCAAAGGGCAACAACCCTCAGCTGGGCAAGTAGAATTGCTTGCTGTAAAAGTATAGGTACCTACTGCTGAAAATAAGACCACATTACCACTTGCTACTTGTTGACCATTTTTATACCAAATCACATTTGTATAACTTAAGGGCACGGTTGCTTCTACGGTCTGGTTAGCACACAATTTAACTGGAACTGTCACACACACATTGGTCTCATTATTTGACTTCACTGGGTCATTTTGGTCTGAGGCAACAATAGAAGCATAATTAAAACGAATGCCTTCCTGTACTACCTTGGCCGTCACGTTCAGAATAGCACTGTCTCCTGGTGCCAGCGTTGGAATATTCCAATAAGGCGAAGAAAAAGTTCCTTTGTTTGGTACACCCGTTAATAATTGCAAACCTGCATCTACACTGTCTTTAACTACGATGTTGGTGGCTAAATCTGGTCCCCAATTTTTTACTACAACTTGATAAGTGACGCTACCATTCAATGCAACTATCTTTGAAGCACTAGTTACTGTTTTCGTGATTCTCAAGTCGCTAGTTCCTTGGCTAATTAACTTAGGAATGATGAAAACAACCGCTTGAGAACAGGCTTTAGGTGTAAAGTTATCGCATACTTCATACGCAAATTGATCAGGGCCTGTGTAGCCACTATTAGGAGTATAGGTAAAAGTTCCATCAGAATTTATTACAACTGTTCCGTTAGAAGGCCCTACCACTGGGGTAGTATTGATTGTTAGTACTCCTCCTTCTGGGTCTTTATCATTGGTCAGGACATTACCAGTTGCAGAGCCAGAAGGTGTCCGCGTAAATAAATCAGCATTGGCTACTGGTGGTAAATTCGAGAACCCTGAGTCATATACGTTGATACTTACTGTTGCATTTGTACATAACTGTGGATTACCATTGTCACACGCTTTATACACAAATTGGTCTGTTCCCAAAAAACCTGCATTAGGTGTATATGTGTATGTGCCATTCGGATTAAGAGTCACCGTACCATTCGATGGATTACTTACCAACGAAGCAGTCAGCGTCTGACCTGGGTCTGGATCACTGTCATTGGTAAGTACATTTCCCGAAACAGGAACGCTCGATTTTGTCGCTGCATTGTCTCCCAATGCAACAGGAGCGTTATTGGTGGCTTGCGGGTCTCGAACAGTAATAAATACTGTGGCTGTATCACATACTGAAGGCGTACCGCTATCACACACCTTGTACTTAAAGCTATCTGTACCTATATAGTTATTTGCAGGTATATAAGTATAATTACCAGAGCTAGTCAACGTCACTGTTCCGTGGCTTGGTTGCTGGACAAGCGTTGTACCTACTGTCAATGGAGAAACACCCGTTGCTTTATCGTCATTAATTAGTACATTGCCTGACACCGAAGTATTTTTAACCGTCACACCATTGTCATCATAAGCATAAATCACCCGTCTACAATCCGCTGCGAGACCCGATATATTTATAAATTGTTCTAAAGGAACTACATTTCCTCCTGCCCCTTGGCCAGAACGAGAATAAAAGCTATTAGCCACATTCAACGAATAATTAGTATTCGCAATTCCAATAAAAGCGTCTCCAGCAGGCAATGGCTTAATAGCCCCATAACACCCATTCCCTTTAAAACTAAACAAGGCTACTGGCGTACCTGATGTAAAAGTTCCATAGTCTGTTTCACCTGGCGACTTCCCTATTACATAATAATTTAAAGAGGCATCTAACGATGCTGGCCATGTTTGTCCAGCATTTCCTGGGCCTAATTTTCGAAAATCTGATTCTGTAGGTTTAGTCCATACGCCTTTGATATCGGTAATTTGAGTAATGATAAAGTCTTTAGGGACAACTATCGTGTACTGAGCTGTTCCCCCTTTCTCTGTCGTACCTGTATTGTTTGCATTGGGTACTGAATAATCGGGGATTACCCATGCCGTGTAGGTTTGTGTACTTGCATCATACGTAATCTGATACTTTACCGTGTTACTTGATAACTGAGCTCTAACAATCAGACTGAGTCCAAGTAAAATCCCTACCACCCCCATCAAGGTTTGAGCGAAAATCTTTTTCATTGACTTGTTCTTTTAATGGTTTGCGTTTTCAAAGTTTTTCTTTCGTTTAGAAGAGAGAGGCATTTGCCTCTCTCTTTATTGATGGTTAGGGAAGTTGCTCTCTGATTTTGAAGAAAGGCACTATGAGACTATTACCTGCGTGGTTTTTAATCACATTTTGATAAATAAACTCTACATCGTTACCTGTTCCTTGGAATATAACCTCTCCGTTAAGGTTGATATCCCCACTGTAGTACCCCTTCAATTTGTAAGAAGGTAGTACAAATACATTGGATGCGGCATTAATGACCTGCTGATAAATTACATTCACATCGTTATCAGTTCCTTGATAAATCACCTCATGTTTGTTGTCAGCAACGTTAGCATTTAAGGCATTTCCTGCCCACATCGCTACCCCTTGCTCAACTGCAACTTGAGGGACATTTACCGCATTCGTCACATCGAGATTGTAAGTTGGAGTCGTTGGTTTACGGAAATCTACCACCGTACATCCTTTACTTAAATCTATGGCTGACTTACTCATGACACCTAAGTGATTGCGATGTTTGACCACAACATAATAAGAACTCGGAGCTGCTGAGGTAAAGGTTAATGAACTCACACCATCAACATCAACAATGTCTCCATCACGTTGCAATAATGCCGAACGACTATCTACCACTTGTGTCGGATCTGTAGCACTACGTAATTCAACAAATACCCAATCAACAATTGCATTATTTCCTGATGGGCTGCTTGTTCCTACAACTGACAGACTTGTTGTATTTGCGGATGTTATACCGTTCATACCTAATGCAGGATAAGGACTTGTAGTAGGTATATAACCCTTTGTTCTCAAATCGTCTCGCATTAACGAATCTGGCATAAATACTCCTAACAAAGCCCCTTGCAAATACACTTTTGCTTGTAAACACACATTGGAATTGGGCAATATCGCAATGCTCACCGTGGCTGTGTCACACTTGCTAGGACTGCCACTGTCACACACCTTGTAAGTGAAACTATCATTGCCGATGTATCCACTCGTCGGTGTGTACGTATATGTCCCATCCGTGTTCAACGTCACCGTCCCGTGCAACGGATTCGTCACCTTCGCGTAACTCAACGGTACGTTGTTATCAGGGTCGTAGTCGTTGGCCGCTACCGTGCCCGATACTGGCATGTTCACATTCGTCAGCTTGGCATCGTCCACCGCTATAGGAGGCTGATTGCCCGCCACAGGTTCGTTCACCCGTACATTCACCGTCGCCGTGTCGCACTTGCTCGGTACACCATTGTCACACACTGAATACTTAAATGTGTCTGTCCCTACAAAACCTGGGTTTGGCGTGTAGGTAATCGTCCCGTCGGGGTTCACCGTCGCCGTGCCGTTGGTCGGGTTACTAATCTTCGTCGGTACTCCCAAGACATTGCCGTCAGGATCCCCATCATTGGCTTTCACATTGATGGTTACAGGTGTATTCTTCAACGTCTCCGTGTTGTCATCCACCGCTACGGGTGCATCATTGCCCGCAATGGGATTCGGGACAATATCCACCGTCACACAAGCCGTGTCTTTCAATCCTTGCGCATTGCTCACTTCGTAGCAGAATACATCCTCGCCCGTTTTGCCTGGCGTAGGCGTATAGACGAAACTTCCATCAGGATTCAATGTCACCGTGCCTTTTGTCGGTGGTGTCACAGGCGTCGTTGTCACCACCAACGTGCCTCCTTGCGGATCGTCGTCGTTGGTCAACACATTCCCACTCACTGGTTTATCCTGCGGTGTCACCGCAATGTCTGGGTTCGCCTTAGGCGCTTGTGGGGCCAATGGTAAAATTCCAATGCTCACCGTGGCCGTGTCACACTTGCTTGGGCTGCCGCTGTCACACACCTTGTAGGTGAAACTATCATTGCCGATGTATCCACTCGTCGGTGTGTACGTATATGTCCCATCCGTGTTCAGCGTCACTGTTCCGTGCAACGGATTCGTCACCTTCGCGTAACTCAACGGTACGTTGTTGTCGGGGTCGTAGTCGTTGGCCGCTACCGTACCCGATACTGGCGTGTTCACATTCGTCAGCTTGGCATCGTCCACCGCTATCGGTGGCTGATTGCCCGCCACTGGTTCGTTCACCCGTACATTCACCGTCGCCGTGTCGCACTTGCTCGGTACACCATTGTCACACACGGAATACTTGAACGTATCCGTCCCCACAAATCCTGGGTTCGGCGTGTAGGTAATCGTCCCGTCTGGGTTCACCGTTGCCGTGCCGTTGGTTGGGTTACTGATCTTCGTCGGTACTCCCAAGACGTTCCCGTCAGGATCGCCGTCATTGGCTTTCACATTGATGGTTACGGGTGTATTCTTCAACGTCTCCGTGTTGTCATCCACCGCTACGGGTGCATCATTGCCCGCAATGGGATTCGGTACAATATCCACCGTCACACAAGCCGTATCTTTCAACCCCTGCGCGTTGCTCACTTCGTAGCAGAACACATCTTCACCCGTCTTGCCTGGCGTCGGCGTATAGACAAAACTTCCGTCAGGTTGCAATGTCACTGTTCCTTTTGTCGGTGGCGTCACAGGCGTCGTTGTCACCACCAACGTGCCCCCTTGTGGGTCATCATCGTTGGTCAACACATTCCCACTCACTGGTTTATCCTGTGGCGTGACCGCAATGTCTGGATTCGCTTTTGGCGCTTGAGGTGCCAATGGTAAAATTCCAATGCTCACCGTGGCTGTGTCACACTTGCTAGGACTGCCGCTGTCGCACACCTTGTAGGTGAAACTATCGTTGCCGATGTATCCACTCGTCGGGGTGTACGTATATGTCCCATCCGTGTTCAGCGTCACCGTTCCGTGCAATGGATTACTCACCTTCGCGTAACTCAACGGTACGTTGTTGTCGGGGTCGTAGTCGTTGGCCGCTACCGTACCAGATACTGGCGTGTTCACATTCGTCAGCTTGGCATCGTCCACCGCTATAGGAGGCTGATTGCCCGCCACTGGTTCGTTCACCCGTACATTCACCGTCGCCGTGTCGCACTTGCTCGGTACACCATTGTCACACACGGAATACTTGAACGTATCCGTCCCCACAAATCCTGGGTTTGGCGTGTAGGTAATCGTCCCGTCTGGGTTCACCGTTGCCGTGCCGTTGGTTGGGTTACTGATCTTCGTCGGTACTCCCAAGACGTTCCCGTCAGGA